>Ga0209382_10000442_pt1 | contig 68470 bp, 60 predicted proteins | sample SoiMetdeltSBSDD5_FD_187599 | JGI IMG/M metagenome (GOLD analysis project Ga0209382, IMG submission 187599) | Bulk soil microbial communities from a Populus tree surrounding site in Tennessee, USA - Soil MetaG P. deltoides SBSDD5 (SPAdes) (version 2) | ecosystem: Environmental > Terrestrial >...
CGTGAGCCACGCCGTGCGCCGCAACGTCACCATCTACACGGAGCGCGGCGAGGGCGGCACCAGCGTGGGGCGGGCGCTGGCCCTGCTGGCCGCCGGACGGCTCACGGCCAAGCCGCTCATCACGCACCGGTTCCCGCTCGGCCGGGTGCACGAGGCCTTCGAGGTCCTCGAGCAGCGCCGCGGCGATCCGCTCAAGGTAGTCCTGCAGCCATGAGGCGACCGGCCTGACGTCCGTAGTAAGCTCTCGCCGGGTGCCCGGCGCCCGATCTCGACTCCCGGAAGGACCCGATGAGCGATCTGGCGGTCGGTCTCACCTACTCGCGCACGGTCACCGTGACCGACGACATGACGCCGGCCCACCTGCGTCACGAGCCGATCCGGGTGCTGTCCACCCCCGACATGATCCGGCTGATCGAGCAGACGGCGATCCAGGCCGTGCAGCCGCACCTGGCGTCCGGCCAGGCCACGGTGGGCACGCGGGTGGACGTCGCGCACCTCGCCGCCACGCCGGTCGGCATGGCGGTGACGATCACCGTGGAGCTCACGGAGGTCGATCGCCGGCGACTCGCGTTCCGGGTCGACGTCCGCGACGAGCTGGACCAGGCCGGCAAGGGCACCCACGAGCGCTTCGTCGTCGACGGCGCCCAGCGGCTGCCCCGCCTGCAGGACAAGCTGGACCGCTGGCAGGCGTCGCGAGGAACGCCGGCATGAGCGCGCTCGCCGACCGTGTCGCGATCGTCACCGGCGCCGGGCGCGGCATCGGTCACGCCACCGCGCTGGCGCTGGCCGCCGCCGGCGCCGACGTGGCCGTGGTGGACATCGACAAGGGGGCGGCCGAGGCGACCGCCGGCGCCGTCGCCGCCGCCGGACGCCGGAGCCTGGCCGTCGGCGCCGACGTGGGCGACGTGGCCGGCATCGATCGGATGGTGAGCCAGGTCGTCCACGGGCTCGGGCGCGTCGACGTGCTCGTCAACAACGCCGGCGTCACCCGCCGCGCCGACGTCATGGACCTCACCGAGGCCGACTGGGACCGCATCATGCGCGTCAACGGCAAGGGCGTGTTCTTCTGCCTGCAGCGGGTGGCGCGCGAGATGATTCCCCGGCGACGCGGCGCCATCGTCAACATCGCGTCGATCGCCGGCAAGGGCTACGCCGGCGCGTCCAACGTCATCTACGCCGGCAGCAAGGGCGCCGTCATCGGGATGACCCGCCTGGCCGCGCTGCAGCTGGCCCGTCACAACATCAACGTCAACGCGATCTGCCCGGGGACCACGGTGACGGCGCTGTCCGACGACAACTTGCGGACCCGCGCGCAGCAGGAAGGCCTCACCGTCGAGGAGATGCAGCGACGGCGCAACGCCGCCATTCCGCTGGGGCGGCCCAACGACCCCGAGGACATCGCCGCCCTGGCCGTGTTCCTGGCCTCGCCGGGGGCCCGGAACATCACCGGGCAGTCCTTCAACGTGGACGGCGGTCTCATCCTCGACTGACCGAGGGAGGCGAAACATGCCGTACAGGATCGCTCGGCTGGGCACGGTGGAGATCCGCAGCCTCGATCTCGACCGCGACCTCGACTACTACCTGAACGTCCTCGGCCTGCAGCTGACGGCCCGGGAAGGGCGGACCGCCTACCTCAAGGGGTGGGACGAGCGCCACGCGTACTCCCTCGTGCTGACCGAGGCCGACCGCGCGGGCATGGTCCGGCTCGCCTTCCGGACGGTCGATCCCGAGGACCTCGACTACTACGAGCGCCGCTTGCGGCAGTTCGGCGTCACCTTCGACGTGGTCCCCGAGGACTACCGCCGAGGGCGCGCCCTTCGCTTCACCGCGCCGTCCGGCCACCTCGTCGAGCTCTACAACGAGATGGACTACACGGGCAACCTCCTGCCCACCGTCAACCCGGCACCGTGGCCGGAGGGCCTCAAGGGCATCGCGCCGCCGCGCCTGGATCACACGCTGGTGACCGCGCCCGACCCGGCCCGGGCCATCCAGTTCTTCCAGGAGGTCCTGGAGTTCCGCGTGAGCGAGAGGCTCGTCAACGCCGAGGGGGTGCCGGTGGCCGCCTGGCTCTGGCAGCGGCCGGCGCCGCACGACATCGCGATCGTGCCGGGGCGAGCGGGCGGGTTTCACCACGCGGCGTTCGTCGTGGACTCGGCCGAGGCGCTGTTCCGGGCGGCCGACATCCTGACGATGCACAAGGCCCGGATCGACTACGGCCCGGGCCGCCACGGGATCACCCGGGGCACCACGATCTACTTCTTCGACCCGTCGGGCAACCGGCTCGAGACCTTCGGCGGCTACACGGCCTACCAGATGGACCCGGACTGCCGGGCGATCACCTGGACGACCGACCAGATCGGGCCCGCGGTCTTCTACTACTCGCAGGAGCTGAACGAGACGTTCCTGAGCGTCTACACGTAGGTGGTGGCCGCTGCTCCCGCAGGAGGAGAAGGCCGGCGGCTCGTTCCTCTCGTGCCAGGCGCGGCCCCTCGGCGATCTCACCGTCGAGCTCACCACCGCCAATCGGTATCGTGGGCCGACAGCCGCCTGGCGGTGGCTGAGCGGCTCCGGCGCCTGACCCCGGCGGCCGCCCGCCGTCGGGCGTCAGAAGAACACGGTCAGGTTCTTGGCCAGCAGGACGTTCTGGTCCAGCACGATCTTGCGGCGGGCGATCTTCCAGCCGCCGGCCACCCGGCGCAGCACGTCCTCCCGCTTGCCGACCAGGAAGTCGGTCTCCGTTTCCACGCGGTTGCGATAGACCAGGAAGCGGCTCTTGACCGCCACCTCGTCGGGGGCGGTGGCGGCGACCTGGACGTTCGAGACCACGTGACAGGTGCGCGAGCGGGGCTCCTCGGCCCAGTGGATGCCGGTGAGGATCTGCTTCACGCGGCGGGTCAGCGTGTCCTTGCCCTCGTCGAACCAGTTCACGTCGGCGCCGGCCCGGGTGAACTCGCGGTCGGGCTCGTCGTGCGGGACGTTGCGGCGCATGGGCATGAAGTAGTGCGCGTCGTCGGTGAAGAGGTCGAGCCAGGCCTCGTAGCGCCGCTCGTCCAGCAGCTCGGCCTCGTGATACAGGAACGCCTCGATCTCCTCCTTGAGCAGGAGCCGGGCGAGATCGCTCACCGCGCGGCCAGGTCCTTCCAGCCGGACGCCTCCATGAATTGCCGCCAGCGCCGGTAGAACCCGCGCTGGTTGTTCTCGCTGGCATTGGCGGCGGTGACGTCGCTGATGGCGCCGGGGAGCTTCAGCCCGTGGTCCTCGAAGTCGCGGGTCGCCCGGCCCAGGCCCATCTCGTAGTTGTAGGGATACTGGCGAGCGATGACCCCTCGGCTGGCCTTGTGCGCGTAGTTCCAGTTCTCCATGTCGTCCTGCTCGGTCAAGCCGGACGGACCCGAGTAGCGGATGTAGTAGTGCCGCAGGAAGTCCTTCACCTCCGGCGGCGCGTCCGCGTCGACCAGGTACAGGCGCCACACCTCCGTCTGGTGCGGACCCCGCGGGTGCCACACCGCCAGCGTGCGCGGCTGGCGAGCCAGCGGTGACATGTTGGGGAAGACCGTGCCGGGTCCGCCGAACAGCCGCCACAGCTCGCCGCGTCGGCGCCGACGCTCCTCCTCGCAGCGGCGGAAGTAGTCGGCCACGACCGGCGCGTCCTGGTAGGCCGGCGCCAGCGGCGAGTCGGGCCGGCGCAGGAACGCGATCATCGAGTGACCCAGCTCGGGGAACGACACGTCCAGCCACCGCGCCTCGTTGCGCTCCTGCATGTCGCGCCGTCCCTTGCCGCTGGGCCCGATGCCGACCATGTCCACCGAGCGGTGGCTGACGCCGTGGTAGCGGTCGCCGGAGAAGTTCTCGGCCGGGAACTTCCAGTTGCAGGGGATGAGCCACTTGTGGATGCCGCCGATCACCTCGGTGCCGCCCTCGCGGCCGTCCCAGGCGTCCAGCAGCAGGTCCAGGTAGAGCTTGTAGGCGCCGAGATAGTCGAGGAACGGCGGCGCCGAGGCGTCCCAGGTCGCCCACACCGCGCCCTTGTAGCTCTCGAGCTGGGCGACCTCGACGAGCCCCCACCGCCGCCGGTCGAGCTGCTCCCCGTAGGCGTCCTTGGCGAACGGGACGCCGACCAGGGCGCCGTCGGTCGCGTAGCTCCAGCCGTGGTAGGGGCACATGAACTCGACCGTGTTGCCCTCGTCGTAGCGGCACACCTTCATGCCCCGGTGCCGGCAGGAGTTCAGGAACACGTGCAGGCGCCCGCCCCGATCGCGGCAGAGGATCACCGACTCCTCGCCCATGGAGGACACCAGGAAGTCACCGAGCCGCGGGACCTGGCTCTCGTGGCCGACGAACAGCCAGGCGCGGGCGAAGATCTGCTCCTGCTCGCGCCGGTAGAGGTCCTCGTCGACGAAGATCTCGCGGCTGACCACGCCGCGCTCGACGTCGACCAGCTCGGCGAGACTCGCGGGCCCCGGGTCGGGCGTCATCGGTCACCTCCTGTGGCGACGAACGGTGCCGACGATAGCGCGGGCCGCCCGCCGCCGCAAACGGGACGTGTTGTGTTTCCACCCGGTCGGCTGTAGCATCCCTCGCACCCGTCCCGCGGCCCTGACCGTCCGACCTCGACGCAGAGGAGGACCGCTCATGACGCATCCGCTCGGGATCGTTCTGGCCCTCATCGTCGTCCTCTCTCCGCTACTCGCTCGACCGGGAGCCGCCGCGCCGTCCGAGGGAACGCTGACTGTCGCCGTGGCCACCTTCGGCAACGAGCGCTGGCTGCCGAACCTGTACGTGGGCGCCGAGGACGTCGTCCTCAAGCCCATGTTCGAGAACCTGCTCACGCGCGATGCCAAGACCGGCGAGCTGAGCCCGATGCTGGCCGAGCGCTGGCAGGTGCTGGACGGGGGCCGGACCTGGCGCTTCCACCTGCGCCGGGGCGTCCGCTTCCACAACGGCGCCGAGCTGACGGCGGAGGACGTGCGGTTCACGTTCGCCGCCCTGGCCCGGGAGGGCTCGGCCAACTCGCTGGCGCCGGAGTTCCGCCTGATCAAGAGCATGGAGATCGAGAATCCCCACACCATCGCGGTGCACTTCCACAAGCCCTCGGTGGTGTTTGGCAACAAGGTGACCCAGGGCCTGTTCGCGTCGTCGGCCTTCATCCAGTCCAGGCGCGCCATCGAGGCCGGCGAGCAGGTCGCCGAGCGTCACCCGGTCGCGACGGGCCCGTGGAAGTTCGTGGAGCACGTCCGGGGCGACCGCATCGTCTACGAGGCGGTGGACAACCACTGGCGGGCGACGCCCCACTTCAAGCGCCTGGTGCTCCTGAAGGTGCCGGAGCCGGCCACGCGCATGGCCATGCTGCGGGCGGGCTCGGTCGACGTCATCGAGATCGGCGGCGAGTACGTCGAGGAGCTGAAGAAGGTCGGCGTCCGCACGCTCCTCATGCCCAACGTCTCCTGGGTCTACATCATCCTGGGCGGCCAGTGGCCGACCAAGCCGACCTACGATCCCAAGGTGCCGTGGGCTCAGCCCGATGCCGAGAAGGCGCGCAAGGTCCGGCTCGCCCTCAACCTGGCCGTGGACAAGCAAGCCATCATGCAGCGCGTCCTCGGTGGGCTCGGCACCGTCCTCAACTCCTGGCTCTCGTACCCGACGGACCCCTGGGCCACCGAGGCCCAGAAGAGGCCCCTGCCCTACGAGCCGGCGAGGGCCAGGCAGCTGCTGGCCGAGGCCGGCTATCCCGGCGGCTTCGACGTCACCATGAACCTCACCGCCTGGCCGGGGCGCGGATACCTGCCCGACGTGGGCGAGGCGGTGGCGACCTACTGGGAACGGATCGGCGTCAGGGTCAAGCGCCGTCCGGTCGACCGGGCAGTGTTCGCGGCCGATTTCCGGGCCCGCGCCTACTCCGGCGTCGCGCTGGCGTACGCCGCTCCGCTCGTCGCCCCGGAGCCGTGGGAAGTGCTCATCCGCGGGGGCTACACCAAGGCCGCCCTCAACCTCTTCATGGAGCATGCCCGGCTCGACGAGCTCATCGACCGCCTGTCGGTGCAGCCGAACGCGCAGGAGCGTATCCGCATCATGCGTGACGAGCTCGGCCCGTGGCTACAGGAGTACGTCCCCGGCGTCCCGATCGGCGCCGCTCACGCCATCGCGGGGGTGGGACCGAAGGTGGGCGACTGGCCCCTGATTCCCGGGCACATGGGCTTCCACAACTGGGAGTACGTGACCCGGGCGCGCTGAGCGGCCCGCCACGGAGCGCGCGACCCGTGTGGCGCTATCTCGGCGGTCGGCTGCTGCAGACGGTGCTGAGCATGCTGGCGGTGGTCAGCATCGTCTTCGTGCTGACCCGGCTGTCCGGCAACCCGGTGCTCCTGCTGCTGGACGTCAACGCCACCGAGCGCGACCAGCAGATCCTCACGCACCACCTCGGGCTGGACCGGCCGCTGCCCGTGCAGTACGGCCTCTACGTCCGCAACATCCTCCTCGGCGACCTCGGCAACTCGATCCTCACCCGGCGGCCCGTCACCGAGCACATCTGGGAGCGGCTGCCGGCGACCATCGAGCTGGGATTCGTCGCGATGGTCCTGAGCGTGCTCATCGGCGTTCCGCTCGGCATGTACGCCGCCGTGCACCGCGGCGGGGTCCTGGACAGCGGGGCGCGGGTCTTCGCGGTGCTCGGCCAGTCGATGCCCACCTTCTGGCTCGGCCTGATGCTGATCCTGCTCTTCGGCGTGGTGCTGGGAGCGCTGCCGGCCGGCGGCCGCGGCGGGGTCTCGCACCTGATCCTGCCCGCCTTCACGCTCGGCTACTTCACCTCGGCCGCCATCCTGCGGCTCACCCGCTCGGCCATGCTGGATGTGCTCGGCTCCGACTACATCAAGTTCGCGCGCCTGAAGGGGCTGCACGAGCAGGTCGTGCTGTGGAAGCACGGCCTGCGCAACGCGCTGCTCCCGGTGGTGACATTCGCCGTCCTGCTGTTCGTGCAGTTCCTGGGTGGCGCGGTGGTCACCGAGACCGTGTTCGCGTGGCCGGGCCTGGGACGGCTGATCCTCGAGTCGATCACCACGCGCGACTACCCCATCGTGCAGGCTGGCGTCCTCGTGCTGAGTGCGCTCTACCTGACGGGCAACCTGGTCGTGGATCTGCTGTACAGCTATCTCAACCCGAGGATCAGGCATGGCTCCGCGTAGGCGCCAGCGGCCCTGGTTCGCCGGACTGATCCTGGCCACCCTCGTGGTGGCCGCCGTGGGCGCCCCCTACCTGGCGCCCCACGATCCTACCGAGGGCGACATCATCAAGAAGTCCATCCCGCCGATCTGGATGGAGGGCGGCGACCCCGACTACCCGCTCGGGACCGACCGCTTCGGGCGCGACGTGCTGAGCCGGATAATCTGGGGCAGCCGGATCTCGCTGGTCGTGTCGCTGGTCGCCATCGGCGTGGCTGGCACGCTGGGCACGCTGCTGGGGCTGGTCGCCGGGTATCGCGGCGGGCTGATCGGCGCCCTGCTCATGCGCGTGACCGATGTCGGGCTGTCGCTGCCGACGATCCTGATCGCGGTCGTGATGGTGGCCGTGTCCGAGCCGAGCTTCCGCAACGTCGTGCTCGTGATCGCGCTGCTGCTGTGGCCACGCTTCGCGCGCCAGGTGCGGGGCGAGACCCTGGCCGTCAAGGAGCAGGACTTCGTCGCGCTCGCGGTGGTGGCCGGCCGGTCGAGCGCGTGGATCATCCGGCGCCACATCTTCCCCAACGTGGTGCCGACGCTCCTCGTCATCTCGACCTTGCAGGTCGGCTACGTGATCCTGCTGGAAGGCACGCTGTCCTTTCTCGGCGTCGGGGTGCCTCCGCCGAATCCCGCCTGGGGCCTGATGATCGCCGACGGTCGCGGCTTCCTGGCCACGGCGTGGTGGATGTCGCTGTTCCCCGGTCTCGCGATGCTGCTCACGGTGCTCGCGGTCAATCTCATGGGCGACTGGCTGCGCGACCATCTGGATCCGAGGCTGCGCCAGGCCGGCGGCGCCGGGGCCGAGACGTCGGTGGCGGCGCCGGTCGAACCCGCCCTCGCGGACTCCCCCGCCCGGCGCGCGACCGCGCTCGACGGATGACGCTCGCCGTCGATCTGCCGAGCCCGCTGTCACCGGACAAGCCCCACCCGGTGCCCGCGGCGCTGGTCAGGATCGCCGGCACGCAGTCCATGGTCCTGGCCGACGTCCAGGCGATCCGCGCTCACCTCGCCACCTGCGACGACCGCCTGGAACAGCTCGGGCGGCTCGCGACCGAGATCGTCGGAGGATTTTGCGCGGACGCGCACGGCGCCGCCCCGGAGGGGAGACGGCCATGAGGATGGTCTCGTTGCTGGTGCTGCTGGCCACGCTGCTCGCCGGCCCCGCGCGCGCCGCCGCGGCCGAGGGGCAAATGACCTGGGGCGTGCACATCTCGCTGGCCCCCACCTGGTTCGACCCCGCCGAGACCCCGGGCATCGGCACCCCGTTCATGATCCTGTACGCCCTGCACGACGCGCTGGTGAAGCCGATGCCGGGCCAGCCCGCGGCGGCCAGCCTCGCCGAGTCGTGGAGCGCCTCGAAGGACGGGCTCGTCTACGAGTTCGTGCTCCGCCCCGGCGTCAAGTTCCACAACGGCGATCCCCTCACCGCCGACGACGTGAAGTTCTCCTTCGAGCGCTATCGCGGCGCCGCAGCCAAGCTCCTGAAGGAGCGCGTGCCGGTGGTCGAGGCCGTCGACCCCGGCCGGGTCCGCTTCCGGCTCCGGGAACCCTGGCCGGACTTCATGACCTACTACGGCAGCCTCGCCACCGGAGCGGGATGGGTGGTGCCGAAGCGGTACCTCGAGAAGGTCGGCGACGAGGGCTTCAAGAAGGCGCCGGTCGGCGCCGGCCCGTACCGCTTCGTCTCCTTCAATCCCGGGATCGAGCTCGTCCTGGAGGCGCACGACGCGTACTGGCGCAAGGTCCCGGGTGTGAAGCGGCTGGTGTTCAAGGCGGTGCCCGACGAGGCCACGCGCCTGGCCATGCTCAAGCGCGGCGAGGCCGACGTCGTGTACCTGCTGCAGAGCGAGCTGGCCGAGGAGGCGCGGCGGACGCCCGGCCTCACGCTGCGGCCTACGCCCATCGTGTCGACCCACTGGCTCGTGTTCCTCGATCAGTGGGATCCCCGGTCGCCGTGGGCTGACCGGCGCGTCCGCCTGGCCGCCAACCACGCGATCGACCGCCAGGCGATGAACGAGGCAATCACGCTGGGGTTCTCGCGGATCACCTGGAGCATCATCCCGCAGAGCTTCGACTTCTACTGGCAGCCGCCGCCGCACGTCCACGATCCCGCGCTGGCCAGGCGCCTGCTCGCCGAGGCCGGCTATCCCGGCGGATTCGACGCGGGCGACCTATGGTGCGACGCGGCCACCGCCGCCATGAGCGAGGCGGTCATCAGCTACCTGCAGGCGGCCGGGATCCGGGTGCGGCTGCGGCCTCTCGAGCGGGCGGCCTTCTTCAAGAGCTACCAGGAGAAGAAGCTGAAGAACCTCCTCTACAGCATCAGCGGCGCCTTCGGCAACGCGGCGATCCGCCTCGAGAATTTCGTGGCGGCGGGCGGCCCCTACGTCTACGGCAGCCATCCGGACATCGACGGGCTCTTCAAGGAGCAGGCCGCCGAGCGTGATCGCAAGCGCCGCGAGGCGACGCTGCACCGGATCCAGCAGCTCGTGCACGACAAGGCGCTGTACGCCCCGATCTGGGAGCTCGGCTTCATCCACGCGCAGGGGCCGCGGGTGGCCGAGTCGGGCCTGGGGCTCATCGCCGGCTGGGCCTTCTCGGCGCCCTACGAGGACGTCAAGCTGAAGGACCGCGCCGAGGCCCGCTGATGCCCCTGCTCGAGGTGGAGGACCTCCGCACACACTTCTTCACCCGCCGCGGCGTCACCCGGGCGGTCGACGGTGTCAGCTTCACCGTCGAGGCCGGCGAGACCCTGGCCCTGGTCGGCGAATCCGGGTCGGGCAAGTCGGTGACGTGCCTGTCGCTGGTGCGGCTGGTCCCGGAGCCGGCCGGACGGATCGTCAGCGGCCGCATCCTGCTCGACGGCGAGGACCTGCTGCAGAAGACGCCCGCCCAGATGCGACGGGTGCGCGGCAAGCAGATCGCCATGATCCTGCAGGATCCGATGACGTCGCTCAACCCCGCGCTGACGATCGGCAGCCAGCTGGGCGAGGTCGTTCGCCTGCACCGCGGACTGCGCGGAACCGTCCTGCGCGAGCGCGTCCTGGACGCCCTCGCGCGGCTGCGGATCCCGGGGGCGGCCGGCCGTCTGGCGCACTACCAGCACCAGCTCAGCGGCGGCATGCGCCAGCGCGTGTCCAGCGCCATCGCCCTGTCGTGCGCGCCGCGACTGCTCATCGCCGACGAGCCGACGACGTCGCTCGACGTGACGATCCAGGCCCAGTACCTCGAGCTGCTCGAGGAGGTCCAGCAGGAGACCGGCGTGGCAATCATCCTCGTCACCCACGACTTCGGCATCGTGGCCACCAACGCCGACCGGGTGGCCGTCATGTACGCGGGCCGCATCGTCGAGATCGGACGCACCCCGGACGTCTTCGATCATCCGGCGCACCCCTACACGCGAGCGCTCCTGCGCTGCCTGCCCGACGTCGAGCCGAAGGGGCGGCGCCTCGTCGAGATCGCGGGTCAGCCCCCGGACCTCGCCCGGTTGCCGCCAGGATGCCCGTTCGCCCCGCGCTGTCCGGAGCGGCAGGCGCGGTGCACGAGCGAGTATCCCGCGCCGGTCGCCCTGTCCGACGGCCACGTCGCGCACTGCTGGGCGGTGGCGCCCGACACCGCCGTGAGATGATGCTGCAGGGTGTCGGGCTCACCAAGCACTTCCCGGCCACGCGGGGGCTGACGGCGGGACGCGGGCGAGGCTGGATCAAGGCTGTCGACGGCGTGAGCGTCGAGGTGGCCGAGGGCCAGACGTTGGGGATCGTCGGCGAGTCCGGCTCCGGCAAGACCACGCTGGCCCGGCTGTTCCTGCTGCTGGAGCGTCCCACCGCCGGCTCGCTGCTCTTCGACGGGCAGGCGACGGAGACCTTCACCCGCGCCGACCTCGCGCGGTATCGCCGTGCCGTCCAGGCCGTGTTCCAGGACCCGTACAGCTCGCTCGATCCGCGCATGCGGGTCGAGCACATCGTGGCCGAGCCCTTGCCGGACGGCCGCGGTGGAGGCCGCGCGCGGACCCGCGAGCAGGTCGCCGCGGTGTTGCACAAGGTGGGGCTGCGCGGGGACAGCGGCGCGCTCTACCCGCACGAGTTCAGCGGAGGGCAGCGGCAGCGCATCGCCATCGCCCGTGCGCTGGTCACCTATCCCCGCCTCATCGTGCTCGACGAGCCGGTGTCGGCGCTCGACGTCTCGATACGCGCCCAGATCCTGAATCTCCTGAAGGAGCTCCAGGAGGAGCTGGGCCTGGCCTACGTGATGATCTCGCACGACCTCGCCGCGGCCCGCTACCTCGCCACGCGCCTGGCCGTCATGTACGCGGGCCGGCTCGTCGAGACGGGCGACTGCGAGGCCGTCTACGCCGAGCCGCTGCATCCCTACACGCAGGCGCTCCTGTCGGCCGCGCTTCCGCTGCACCCGACCGCCCCCCGACGGCGCATCGTGCTGGCGGGCGAGATTCCGAACCCGATGAGCCCGCCCCCCGGCTGTCGCTTCCACCCTCGCTGTCCGCGGGCGATGCCCCAGTGCCGGACCGTCGAGCCGGCCTTCCGCGAGGTCCGGCCCGGCCGCGTCACGGCCTGCCACCTCTACTGAGCCCCGGGCGACGACGCGACGCGACCGCGCCGGTCACTTCTTCCAGTAGTGGGCCACGACCACCTCGATCGGCGGCCGGATCTTCTGGGCGTGCGGCACCGCCCGTGACGCGAACTCCTTCTGCGACTTGAGCACCCGGGCGAAGAACGGGTTCTTCTGCGCCTCGGCCTCGTAGACCTTGTCGATGGCGGCCACCTGGGCCTTGAGCACGTCGTCGGGGGTCTTCGCGATCTTCACGCCGTGCTTCTTCTCCAGCTCCTCGACGGCCTTGCTGTCGAGGTCGACGCTGTAGGCGGTCATGCGGATGATCTCGGCCATGCCGGCCCACTTCACGATGGCCTGCAGGTCCTTGGGGAGCTCGTCCCACTTCTTCTTGTTGATGAGCACCTCCTGGTAGGAGGCAGGCTGACGCAGGTCGGGCATGTAGTAATTCTTGGTGACGTTCTGGAAGCCCATCAGGATGTCGTGGCTGGGAATTGCCCATTCGGCGCCCTCGACCGCGCCCCGCTCGAGCGCGGGAATGACCTCGCCGCCGGCCAGCGTCACCACCGAGACGCCCATCGTCTTCATCATTTCCATGCCCAGACCGGACGTCCGGAACCGCATCTTGCGCAGGTCGTCCAGGTTGTTGAACGGCTTCTTGAACCAGCCGAGCGGCTCCCAGTACGGCAGGCTGGTGGTGAAGACGGGCACCACCACGTTCATCTTCAGCTCCTTCTGGAGCATCTCGTTGTAGAGCTCGAGACCGCCGCCGGCGAAGAGCCAGCCGAGGTACTCCTCGCGGTCCATGCCGAAGGGCCCGGCCGGGCCGGGCCCGAACAGGCCGGCCGCCGAGTTCTTGCCGGCCCAGTATCCCGGCCACGCGTGGGAGGCGTCGATCAGCCCCCGGTTGACGGCGTCCAGCACCTCGAAGGCGCCCACGACCGTACCGGCGGCCGAGATCTCCCACTTGAGCCGGCCGCCCGACATCTCGTCGATCATCTTGCCCAGCTCGACGGCCGACAGGTGCAACAGGTTGGTGGCCGGCCACGCGCTCTGGACCTTCCAGACGAACTTCTGCTGGGCGACGGCGGCCCCGGGACCGTGCCAGAGTACGGCGGCGAGGATCAGGACGGGAAGCGCGAACGCGATCCAGGCGAGGACGAATCTCCTGGGTGTCATGGCCTCTCCCTTTCCGATCGGGCGATGGTGGGGACGAGACGGTGTCACTTGCCGAAGAGCCAGTGCGGGAACCACAGCGAGATGGCCGGGAACGCGATGCACAGCGCGAGGCCGATGAGCTGCAGCACCATGAACTGGCCCATGCCGCGGTAGATGTCGCCGAGGCTCCACGCCGGCGCGACGCCCTTGAGGTAGTAGGCCGACATCGCGACCGGGGGCGACAGGAAGGCCGTCTGCAGATTAACGGCGATGAGCGTGGCAAACCACAGCATGTCGATCTTCAGCGAGGCGATGATCGGCTGCATCAGCGGCACGAAGACGAGGACGATCGCCGGCCATTCGAACGGCCAGCCGAGCAGGAAGATGACGACCATGATGAGCGTCAGCATGGCCACCGGCGGGATCTGCCAGGCGAGCAGCGCGTTGGTGGCCACGGTCGCCGTCCCCAGCCGCGAGAACACCGCGCCGAACACGTTGCCGGCGACGGCCAGGAAGATGACCGTGCTGGACTGCAGCAGCGTGTTGTAGACCGCGTCCTTGAGCCGCGACCAGGTGAACTCCCCGTAGACGACGGCCAGGAACGCGGCGCCGACCACGCCCATGGCCGCCGCCTCGGTGGGCGTCGCCCAGCCCCAGATGATCGTGCCCAGCGTGGCGATGATGAGGATGGCGTGCGGGAGCATGCCCAGGGTCAGCTCCTTGACGATCTCCAGGACGCTGCCCGTCCGCTCCTCGGCCGGCAGGGGCGGGCCCAGCGTGGGGTTGATGAGGCTGCGGGCCACGCAGTAGACGATGAAGATGCCGGCCAGCAGGAAGCCGGGCCCGAAGCACGAGGCGTACAGCTCGGCGACCGAGACGCCCATGACCGGACCCATGACCACCAGCATGACGCTGGGCGGGACGAGGATCCCCAGCGTGCCGCCGGCCGTGATGGCGCCCGCCGACATCGGGACGTTGTAGCCGGCCTTGGTCATGATGGGCACCGCCATGATGCCCATCAGCACCACGGTCGCCCCCACCGTGCCGGCCGCGATGCCGAAGATGGTGGCGGTGATGAGGACGCCGACGTACAGCGAGCCCGGCACCGGCCCCATCATGAGCTGGAAGCCCTTGAACAGGCGCTCCATGAGCCCGCCCTGCTCCATCAGGTAGCCCATGAAGATGAACAGCGGGACCGCGGCCAGCACCTCCTCCTTCATGAGCCCGATCGTCTGGAACACCATGATGTAGAAGGCCCGGTCACCGAGCCCCAGCCAGCCGAAGATCAGCGCCAGCAGCAGCAGGGTGAACGCGATGGGAAAGCCGATGAAGATGGCGCCCAGCATGACGACCAGCATCACCGCGCCGAGGAGCTCGGGGCTCATGGCCGGCTCACCCGATCTCGATCATTTCGCGCTTGGCCCACACGTGGCCGGTGCGGATGGCGTACACGTTCTTGAGGAGCTCGCCGATCCCTTGGAGCAGAAGTAGCAGCGCGGTCACCGGGATCACGGTCTTGAAGGGATAGACGATGGGACGCCAGGGGCTGGCATCCGACGTCTCGCCGATCGCCCACGAGTGCGAGGCCTCCTGCCAGCCGAAGTAGAACAGCAGGAGCATGGCCGGGAAGAAGAAGAACAGGTAGCCGATCGCGTCGATGATGTTCTGCCGACGGATGGACCAGTTCTGGTAGAGCATGTCCGTGCGGACGTGCCCGATCCGCATGAGCGTGTAGGCGGTGCCGAGCATGAAATGCGTGCCGTACAGCATGTACGTCACGTCAAAGGCCCAGATGGTGGGGGCGCGGAAGAAGTGGCGCGCCACGACCTCCCAGGTGACGGCCACCGTCATGGGGACGATCAGCCAGGCGGTGACGATTCCCGTCCAGTTGGAGACGGCCTCGATCGCGTGGATCGCGGTTCGGAAGCGGGGACCGACGTCGGTGTGATTGGCATTCACGGGTTCCCCTGTCGCCACGCGGTCCTCCATAGGGTTCGCAGGAGTGGAGCGCCGAGCTCACGGTCGAGCGAACCCGGGGGTCGGCGAGACGATCGGTCGGGCCCCGGGCGGCGGCGCCGGGGGGTGGCGCCGCCGCCCGGGGCCCGAGCCCACGGGGCCCGCTACTTCAGCCAGACCTTGTCCTTGTAGTAGTGCTCGGCGATGAAGTTGTAGTTGGGCCAGTAGGACAGGCGGTAGGGCACGATCAGTGACGAATACTTCTGCTGGGAGTCGATCACCTTCTTGTAGAAGTCGTCCTTGGCCGCGTCGGCCTTCCAGACCTCGTCGTACGCCTTCAGGAAGCCGCGGTTCAGCTCGTCGGTGGTCTTGATGATCTTGACGCCGGCCGCCAGCAGCTCCTGACAGGCCTTGGCAGTCTTCTCCTGGAACCGCACGAAGTGATTCCAGTACGAGGCCTGGACCGAGGTCTTGACGATCTCCTTGAGATCGGCGGGCAGCGCCTCCCACTTCGCCTTGTTGATGATGAACTCGCCGACCGTGGTGGGCTCGTGCATCCCGGGCGCGTAGTGGAACTTGGCGACCTTGTCCATACCGAGGATCTTGTCGTCGTAGCAGTTGATCCACTCGGCGCCATCGATGGCGCCGCGCTCCAGCGCCGGCACGATCTCGCCCCCGGCCAGCACCACGCTGGCGATGCCGAGCTTGTTGTAGACCTCGGCGCCGGCGGCATAGATGCGGTACCGGCTACCCTTGATGTCGTTGAACGAGCGGATCTCCTTCCGGAACCACCCCATGGCCTGCGGCCCCTCCGGGTGGACCTGGAAGGTGACCACGTTCATCTTCAGCCGCTGCTGGTAGGCCTCGTTGAGCAGCTCGTGGCCGCCGCCCTCCCAGTACCAGCCGTAATAATCGATGAAATCCATGCCGAACAGCGGGCCGTGGGTCAGCGGGATGAAGGCACGCAGCTTGCCGATGATGTACCCTGGGGTGGTGTGCCCGCCGTCCAGGACGCCGCGGCTCACCGCGTCCTGGATCTCGAAGGGCGGGACGACCGCGCCCGCCGGGGACAGCTCGATCTGCAGCCGTCCGCCGGAGGTCTTCTGGATCGTCTCCACCAGGAGCCTGGCGGCGTCCTGCACGATCGAGGTCGGCGGCCAGGCGCTCTGCACCTTCCAGCGGATGGGCGCCTGTGCCGTCGCCGGCGAGGGCACGCTGTAGGAGCCGGCGAGGAACGCGAGGACGGCGGTGAGGGCGACGGCGACGATGGCCAACCGCACCGGGATCAGCCTGACCATATGCATCCCTCCTGAGAGCGGCCCGTTAACGGCGTTCGGCGGCTCGCGACGAGACCGGCGCGAGTCTAGACAGCGTGCCTCACGCTGTCAATGACAGATTGGATGACTTGTCAGCCCGGCGATCAGGACCCGCGCAGGCGCGGGTCGAGCGAGTCGCGCAGGGCGTCGCCGAGCAGGTTGGTGCCGAACACCGCCAGGCTGATGGCCAGCCCGGGATAGACGACGAGCCACGGCGCCTTCTGCGCGTACTCGGCAGCGGCGATCGAGAGCATGCGGCCCCACGACGGGTACGGCTCCGGCACGCCGAGGCCGAGGAACGACAGCGCGGCCTCGGCCAGGATCGCGCCGCCGAGCTGCGCCGTGACCAGCACGATGAACGGCCCGAAGGTGTTGGGCAGGATGTGGCGCCAGGCGACCCGGCCGTGGCCGACCCCGAGAGCCCGCGCCGACTCGACGTAGACGAACTCGCGGATGGCCAGCACGCTGGCGCGCACCACGCGCGCCGCCCGCGGAGCGATGACCACCGAGATCGCGATGATCGTGTTGGTCAGCGACGGGCCCAGCGCGGCCGCCAGCACGAGGGCCAGGACCAGGATGGGCAGGGCCTGCATGATGTCCATCAGGCGCTGGGCCAGCAGATCGGTCGTCCCGCCGATGTACCCGGAGATCAGGCCGACGAGACCACCCACCACGGCGCCGAGCAGCGTGGAGGCCAGGCCGACGAGCAGCGAGATGCGCGAGCCATGCACCACCCGGCTCCACAGGTCGCGCCCGAGGTTGTCGGTGCCGAGCCAGAACTCCGCCCCGGGCGCCACCAGCACCCGGGTCGAGGTCCGCACGGGGTTGTGCGTGGCCACCGTGTCGGCGAAGAGCGCCGCCGCCAGCAGGACCAGCACGAGCAGGCCGCCGACGGCGCCCAGCGGATTCTTGCGCACGAACAGCCAGAACGCGGCGGACCGGCCGCGGTGACGGGGCAGTGCTTCGGGGATCGCGAGATCGACGGAGGGCAGCGTGGCCATCAGGCGCCGCCGTACTTGATGCGCGGGTCGAGCCACGTGTACAGCAGGTCGACCGTGAGGTTCGCGAAGACGACCACGATGGCGATCAGCATCGCGAGGTTCTGGACGATCGGGTAGTCGCGGTACTGGATGGCGTCGACCAGGTAGCGGGCCACGCCCGGCAGGTTGAAGACCGTCTCGGTGACGATGAGGCCGCCGATGAGGAACGCGAACTCGATGCCGATGAGCGTGACCACCGGCAGCGACGCGTTCTTGAGCGCGTGCCGCCAGACCACCTGGGTGCCGCGCTGGCCCTTGGCCCAGGCCGTACGGATGTAGTCCTCGCGCAGGACTTCCAGCATGGTCGAGCGCGTGATGCGCATGATCAGCGCCGAGCTGCGGTAGCCGACCGCCAGCGCGGGCAGCAGGAACTGGGCCAGGTTGGCGCCCAGGTCGTCGAAGGGCGACACGTAGGTCATCGACGGGATCCAGCCGAGCGCGCGCACCAGCGTGAGGATGATGACCATGGCCAGCCAGAACGAGGGCATCGACAGCCCGGCCAGGGAGACGACGCGCAGGGCGTAGTCCAGGGGTCGCCCGCGCCGGACCGCGCTGATCACGCCGAAGGGGACGCCCAGCACCACGGCGAAGCCCATGGCCAGCACGGCCAGCTCGACCGTCACCGGCAGCCGCGGCCGGATGACCTCCCAGGCCGGCAGGTCGTAGCGGTACGACTTGCCGAGCTCGCCGCGAAGGAAGTCGGCGAGCCAGCGCCCGTACTGCACCACCACCGGCCGGTCGATCCCCAGCTCGGCCTCGAGCTTCCGCCGGTCGCCCTCGTCCACGTACCCGGCCGACTCGAAGATGATGTCGGTGATGTTGCCCGGCGCCAGCCGCATGAGGACGAACAGCAGCAGCGACATCCCCAGCAGCGTGACACCGGCGATCAGTACCCGCTTGACGACGTAGGTGCGCACGCGCCTACTTGTCGAGCCAGACGTCCTGGCGGCGGCTCACGTTGTAGATGGAGTTCTCGTGCACCGCCCAGCCCTTCACGTGCGGCCAGTAGACGGAGTACTGCTTGGCCCAGCCCAGGACCGGCCGGGCGCCGTCGGCCTGCAGCCGGCGGTCGATGTCCTGCACCAGCGCCAGGCGCTTCTTGGGGTCGAGCGTCTGCGACTGCTGGATCATGAGCCGGTCGATCTCCTCGGAGCAGTACGCCGAGAAGTTGCGCTGCGATCCGCACCGGTAGTTCTCGAAGAGCTGGGCGTCGGGATCGTCGATGCCGACGCCGGTCAGGTTCAGGGCGACCTGGTACTCGAGCCGGGTCATCTTGGGGTGCCACACCCCGGACTCGATCTGCTCGAGCGTGGCCTCGACGCCGATCTGCTGGAGCTGGTCGACCATCCAGCTGGCCGTGTCCACGTAGATGGCCAGCGCGCGCGTCGACACGGTGATCTTCAGCGGGTTGGCGGGGCCGAAGCCGGCCTCGGCCAGGAGCTTCTTCGCCTCGGCCTTCTGCTTGGCCGCGTCGCCCATGCCGGGCAGCTTGGCCACCTCCGCCGCGGGCAGCCCCCACACGCCGGCCGGCCTGGGCAGCAGGGCCCCGCCGAACGTCGCCGCGCCCTGCCGGGGCCCCACCAGGTAGGCCTTGCGGTCGAGGGCCAGGTTGATGGCCCGGCGGATGCGCACGTCGGTGAACGGCGCCCGCTTGAAGTTGACGAGCACGTTGTCGTTGACGTTGGAGTCCGCCTCGACGATCGTGAGCTTGGGGTGGCCGCTGCGGGCGTTCTCCGCGTTGGTCTTGTTCCAGCCGCTGCCGGCCACGTCGAGCTGCCCGGACTGCAGGGCGGCGATCTGGGTGGAGCGGTCGCGGATGACCACGAACTTGATCCCGTCCAGGTACGGGCGGCCCTTGACGAAGTAGTCGGGATTCCTCACGTACTCGACCAGCTCCCCGGGCTTGTTCTCCTTCAGCTTGAACGGCCCCGTCCCCACGCATCGGTTCTTGAGCTCGGCCAGGGGTACGTGGGCCGGGTACACGGGCGAGTAGCCGGAAGCCAGCATCGGCAGCAGCGAGGGCTGCGGGTGCTTGAGGCGAAAGACGACCGTCGCCGCGTCCGGCGCCTCGATGGCCTCGATGTTCTCGTACCAGAGCTTGCGCGGGTTCACCCTGAGCTTGGCCCTGGCGTCGGGGGCCCCCCGCACCGCGTCGAAGGTGTACTTCACGTCGGCCGAGGTGAAGAGCTTGCCGTCGTGCCACTTCACGTCGCGACGCAGGAAGAAGACGAGGTTGCGGTAGCCGTCCTGCCACGACCACTTCTCGGCCAGCTCGGGGATCAGCGTGTCGACGCTCTCCACCTTCTTGGCCGGGTCGAAGTAGACGAGGTTGTTGAAGCACGGGCTCGCCTGCTGGACGGTGGCGATCGTCGATTCCTCGTGGGGCGACAGGCTGGGCGTCGCCGCCAGCGGCGAGGTCACCAGCACGCCCCCCGACTTCGGCGTGGCGGCGTTCTGGCCCGTGGCGGGGCCTCCCGCCAGGAGCAGGAGCGCCACGGCGGCCAGCGAGAGGAGCGGACGGAGCGGGCGTGGACGCGTCATCGGGCCACCTCCGCGAACCTGATTTGTCGGCGCTACTTCGTCTCCATCCGGCCGATCCGCTTGATCGCCTCCGCCAGCCGGGCGGCGTCGGCGTCCCACCAGGCGCGGAACTCTTCGGCGTCCTGGTACGCGATCGGCACCTGGATCTTCTCCATCGCGGTCTTGAACGCCGGATCGTCGACCGCCTGCTTCGCGGCATCCCGCAGGGCCTTGAGGGCGGCCGGCGGCGTCGCCCGCGGCGCGAACAACCCGACCCACAGGTAGTACTCGACGTCGTACCCGAGCTCCTTCAGCGTCGCCACGTCGGGATAGTGCGGATGCCGCGTCGCGCCGGTGACGGCGAGCGCGCGGAACTTGCCGGACTTCACGTGCGGCGCCGCCGGACCCGTCGTGGACATCCAGAACGCCGCGTGACCGCCGAGCACGGCCGTGGTGGCGGGCCCGCCGCCGGTGGTCGGCAGGTGGCGCATCTTGAGCCCGCCCGCCGCGTGCAGCAGCATCTCGGCCGGCACGTGCGACGCGCCGTAGGGCCCGGAGGACGAGTAGGTGATCTCGCCCGGCCGCCGGCGGGCGTCGTCGAGCAGCTCCTTGACGCTCCGCCACGGCTGGTCGACGTTGACGACGAGGATGCAGGGGTCGGCGTTGATCCGGGCGATGGGCGTGAACTGCTCGCGCGTGAACGTGGGGGGCCGGCCGAACAGCCGGTCGACCTCCGGGATGGTCGAGATCGCCGGTACGGTGATGAGGATCGTGTAGCCGTCGGGCTTAGTCACGGCGACCGTCTGCATGCCCACCGCCCCCGCCGCCCCCGACTTGTTGGTGATCACGACGGGCTGCTTGAGCAGGCGCTCCAGCGACGCGGCCAGCGGCCGGCCGGTGAGATCGGCCTGTCCGCCCGGCGGGAACGGGTTGACGAGCGTGATGGGACGGGTGGGAAACGCCTCGTCGGCCCCGGCCACGCAAGCCAGCAGCACGCTCAGGATCGTGAAGATCGTCGCGAGCGGTCGCAGCATCGATCCCTCCGGGAGCGAAGCGGGCGCGAACTCGACGAGGCCGGTCGGTGGCGCTTGGGCCTACCCGATACCGCGAGGCTCCGACGGAGTCAAGGGGGACCTGCCCGTCGCGCCGACCTCAGGCCCGGACCTCGCCCCAGCCCGAGCGCTGGGCCAGGGGCAGGTGCCGCACGCCGACCGCGAAGCCGGCGGCGACGATGCCGATGCCGAGGGCGTTGAGCGCACCGAACCCGAGGGTGCCGAGCACGAAGCCGCCGACCGCGCTGCCCAGCGCGCCGAGCAGTCCCATGACCAGATCGGCCAGCCCCTGGATCGAGGCGCGCTCGCCCGGCGACAGCACGTCGGTGAGGAGCGCGCTGGCCGCGACGAACGCGAAGTTCCAGCCCACGCCGTTGAGGAACAGGCCCAGCATGACCAGGCCGCCCTCGCGGCCCGGCACGAGGCCCGCGATGGCCATGGCGAGGAGGAGCACGCCGCCGCCGATCGCGATCATCACCCCGCGCCCGAAGCGGTCGCTGAGCCAGCCCGACAGCGGCGACGCGACGTACATCCCGCCCAGGTGCATCGCGACCGCCAGGCCGATGGTGCCCACGTGGTGTCCGTGGTCGTGCAGGTACACGGGCGACGTCGAGGTGGTGCCGATCATGACGAGCTGGCCGGCCATGAGGCTGCCGAAGGCGATCCGCACGCGCGGCTCGCGCAGGATCGCGCCGAACCGCCTCGCCGGCGCGATCGCGCCGCCCTCGGCCACCGCCGCCTCGAGCCGTCGCGCGACCGCCAGGGGATCGGGACGCAGCAGCGCCTCGACCAGCAGCGCGGAGATGCCGTAGCCGGCCACGCTGATGAGGAACGCGCTGCCCACCGGCGACAGCCCGAGGAGCGCGCCCACCTGCACCGCCGGCGTCATGAGGTTGGGGCCGAGGATCGAGCCGACGGTCGAGCCCCACACGATGAAGCCCATCGCGCGCCCGCGCTGCGAGGGCGGCGTGACGTCGGCCGCCGCGTACCGGGCCAGGAGGTTCGAGGTGTTGGCGACGCCGAACAGCGTCATGCCGGCCAGGAACAGCCCGAAGTGAGCGGTCAGCACCCCGCCCATCCCCAGGGCCGCCCCCACGACGGCCAGCCCGTAGCCGAGGGCCAGGCCGGGCCGGCGCCCGAAGCGCCCCATGAGACGCGAGAGCGGCCAGCTGGCCAGCGCGGCCCCGAGCGCGCCCACCGCGACGGGAACGCCCGACCAGGCGTTGGTGCCGGTGATGCTGGCGGCCATGATGCCGCCGACCGCCATGCCGATCGAATGGCCGGTGCTGCCCCCGACCTGGGCGGCGAAGAGCGTGGCGAGCAGCAGGCCACGCCGCGGCACCGGTGCCGCGGACGGAGGGCGCGAGGTCACGCGCTAGGGCCGCATGCCGTGGCTGGACGGGCCCGGCCGCCGCAGCGGCGCCGCCAGGTTCGCGAAGTCGCAGATCAGCGGCCGCGTGTCACGCGGGTCGATGATCTCCTCGATCCAGAACGTCTCGGCCGAGCGGAAGGGCGAGCGCAGCTTGGTCAGCCGCTCCTCGATCTCGACCATCTTCTCCTTCGGGTCCGGCGCCGCGTCGATCTCGGCGCGGTAGGCGGCCTCGATGCCGCCCTCCAGCGGCAGGGAGCCCCAGCGGCCCGAGGGCCACGCGTACCGCGTGCAGTACTGACCGCCGTTGCGGTGGGCGGCGCCGGCCACCCCGAACACGTTGCGCACGATCACCGCGCACCACGGCACGCTCGACTGCCAGATGGCCGCCATCGCGCGCACGCCCTGCTTGATCGTCCCCGTGCGCTCGGCGTCGAGGCCGATGAGGAAGCCCGGGCAGTCGACCAGGTAGACGATCGGCAGGTGGAACGTCTGGGCGGTGTCGACGAAGCGCTCGACCTTCTGGCAGGTGTCGGCCGTCCAGGCGCCGCCGTAGACGAACGGGTCGCTGGCCATCAGCGCCACCGGCCAGCCGTCCAGGCGGGCGAGGCCGGTGATGACCGCGCGGCCGTACAGGGCCGACATCTCGAAGAACGAGCCGCGGTCGACGACGGCCTCCACGATCGCGCGCATCTTGTACGGCTTGCGCACGTCGCGGGGCACGGCGGTGAACAGCCACTCCTCACGGCGCTGCGGATCGTCGGTCTGCGGGCCGCGCGGCGGCAGCTCGTCGACGGAGGACGGCAGGTAGGACAGGAAGCGCCGGGCGCAGGCGAAGGCGTCCTCCTCGGTGTCCACCGCGTGATCGACGCCGCCGGCCTTCAGCTGGATCTCCCAGCCGCCCAGCTCGTTCTTCGTCAGCTTCTGCCCGAGACGCTCCACCACGGGCGGACCGGCCACGAACATCGCCGACCGGTCCTTGATCATCACCGAGTAGTGCGCGGCGGCCAGGTGGGCGGCGCCGAGGCCGGCGACGGAGCCGAGGCCGAGCGCGACGCGGGGGATGGTGCCGATGTTGCGGACGACGAGCTCCCAGCCGTCGACGGCGGGCACGTTGGCGCGGCCGGTCGTCTCGATCGTCTTCACCGAGCCGCCGCCGCCCGAGCCCTCCACGAGGCGGATGAGCGGCAGGCGCAGATCGTGGGCCATCCGCTCGCACATGTTGTGCTTGCCCTTGATCGTGGCGTCGGCCGAGCCCCCGCGCACGGTGAAGTCGTCGCCGCCGATGACGACGGGGCGGCCGTCGATCCGCGCGCGCCCGAAGACGAAGTTCGACGGCGTCAGCGTCACCAGGTCGTTGTTGGCGTCGTAGGTGGCGCGGCCGGCGATCTTGCCCAGCTCGTGGAAGCTGCCCGGATCGGCCAGTCGCGCGACGCGCTCGCGGATGGTGAGGCGACCGCCGTCGTGCTGGCGCTTGACGCGCTCGGCGCCGCCCAGCTCCTCGGCGAACGCCTCCCGACGCCGCAGCTCGTCCATCTCCTTCTGCCAGTCCATGGCGGCTCGACTCTACCATCGGATGCCGTACTATCGGATGCCGTACTATGCTGCTCGCCACGTCATCCGGCCCCAGGAGGAGCGCTCGTGATCCACCGTGTCGTCGCCGTCGCCCTGGCTCTCGTGGTCCTGACCGCCGTCGCCGCGCCCGCTGCCGATCCGATCCGCGTCGGCTACATGGGGCCGCTGAGCGGCATCTTCGCCCAGGCCGGCAAGGACATGCTCGACGGTCTGCGGATGGGGCTCGAGCAGGCCGGCGGCCAGGTGGCCGGACGGAAGATCGAGCTGATCGAGGAGGACACCGAGGGCAACCCCGCCACGGCCCAGGCCAAGTACCGCAAGCTCGTCCAGCAGGACCGGATCCACGTGCTGGCCGGCGTGCTGCTCGCCAACATCGGCTACGCGCTCGTGCAGCCCATCGAGCGCGACGAGCTGCCCTCACTCTTCCTCACCACGCCCGACGACCTCACCAAGCGCCGGCCGCCGAAGTGGATCCTCCGCTCCAACTTCGCGGCGAGCCAGCCCATGCACGCCCTCGGCGACTACGCGGCCCGGACCCTCAAGCACAAGCGGGTGGCCGCCCTCGCCATGGACAACCCCTTCGGCCACGAGTGCGTCGGCGGCTTCCAGCGCGTGTTCGAGGACGCCGGCGGCCGCGTGGTGCAGAAGACGTGGGTGCCCCTGAACGCCATGGACTTCGCGCCCTACCTGGCCCAGGTCCCGCGCGACGTCGACGCCGTCGTGCAGGTCTTCGTGGCCGGCCAGGCCGTGCGGTTCGCCAAGCAGTACGCCGAGAGCGGGCTCAAGGACCGGCTGCCGCTCATCGGCATCGGCGTCTTCACCGACGAGTCCGCGCTGCGCTCGATGGGGGACGAGGCGATCGGCGTCGTCGGCGCTCTCATCTGGGCGCCGACGCTGCCCAACGCCGCGAACCAGACGTTCATGAAGCTGGCCGAGGCGAGGCTCAAGCGCACCCCGGCCTACTTCCACGCGGTCATGTACAGCAGCGGCCGCTGGATCACGGAGGCGGCGCGGGCCATCGACGGCAAGGTCGAGGACCGCGCGCGGTTCCTGGCCGCCATCCGCAAGGCCAGCGAGACCACCGAGGACCCGCGCGGCCCGATCAAGCTCGACGAGTACAACAACCCGACCGAGAACGTCTACATCGTGAAGGTCGAGAAGGTCGGCGGTCGCCTGCAGAACACGGTCATCCACACCTACCCGATGGTGTCGCAGTTCTGGACGTACAAGCCGGAGGAGTTCCTGCGCTCGCCGGCCTACGACCGGAACTACCCCCCGGTGCGGCCGTAGTCCACCTGGGTGAGCTTCTCGGTGAGCGTGCGCATCGGCTCCAGGACGTGGCCCATCTGGCTGACGAACTGCCCCATGCTGCCCACGATGTCGGCCTGCTCGCGCTCGAGTCGCCGGCAGGCCGCGGTCGCCCGGGCTACCTCCGCGCGCAGCGCCTCGTTCTCGGCGGCGAGCTCCTGGTACCGACGCACGGCGTCGTCGCGCTCGCGCTGCAGCGCCTCCCGCTCGTCGAGGACGCCGGGAAGGACGGTATCGAGGAGCTGGCGCCCTTCCTGGACCCACGCGAGCACACGGGCGGCATCGACGCGCACAGGCTCCATCGGCGGCTCCTTGTCGTGATCGGGGAATCCGGGGTGATCGACGTCGTCGGCGCCGGGCCGCCGCGCCAGGGGGATCAGCACCGCGGGATGGTGCGTCGTGCTCTCCCAGTAATCGACCGGGCGACGTCGGTCCGGCTGCCGGCGACGCTCGGGGCCGGGCACGATCGCCTGCTTGACCCGCCGGTCCTGCGTGCGGCGATCGAGCAGGACGTGGACCGTGTCGTCGTCCAGGAACCGGCGCCGCATCTTCAGGAAGAGGTCCATCCGCGTGGGTGCGACGACGTAGAGGAAGCGGGGCGGCGTCGCGACGTCACGTGCTCGCCTCCGCCAGGGTCCTGGCGTCATCGCGGCCCCAGGGTAGCGCCGCGCGACCGCCGGGGTCAATGACCGTCGTCCTCGCGACCACGCGGCCGTGATCTAGAATACGGACACCGGCGCTGATGGTCGTCGACGTCCACGCCCACCTCTACCCGCGCGCGTTCATGGACGCCGTGGCCGCCCACGGGCCGGCCCACGGCGTGCGCCTCACGGCCGATGCGCCCCCCGTGCTGTGCTTCGAGGGCATCGACTTCTGGCGCTATACGCCGGCCTTCTGGGACGTGGACGCGCGGCTGCGCGAGATGGACGCCGCCGGCGTCGACCGTCAGGTCCTCTCGCTGGGGCCGCCCATGGCCTACTGGGCGACGCCCGAGCTGGGAGCACGGCTCTGCCGGATCTTCAACGACGAGATGGCCGCGGTGGTGGCCCGACACCCCGACCGCTTCGTCGCCCTGGCCGCGCTCCCGCTGCAGGACACGACCCGGGCGCTCGCCGAGCTGAAGCGCGCGGTCGGCGACCTCGGCCTGGCCGGAGTGGGCATCGGCTCCAACGTCCACGGCGTCCAGCTGGACGCCCCCCGGCTGCAGGCCGTCTTCGAGGACGCCGACGCCCGCGACCTTCCGATGTTCATCCATCCGATCAACCCGGCCGGCCACGGCAACATCCACGACTACCGCCTCGATCTCGCCGTCGGCTTCCCCATGGACACCACCCTCGCCGCCGCGCGGCTTGTCTACAGCGGTCTGGTCGAGCGCTGCCCGCGCCTGCGGATCTGCCTGGCCCACCTGGGCGGCGCCCTGCCCGCGCTGCGCGAGCGGCTGAGCATCGGGCTGCGGGTGGGCCGCGAGCACTTCGGGGCCGCCTTCGGTCTCACCGGCAGCCTCGAGGCCTCGCTGGAGCGCCTGTACTTCGACACGATCTCGTACTACGAGCCGGCCCTGCTGGCCGGCCTGGCCTGCGTGGGCGTCGACCGGCTCGTCGTCGGCAGCGACGCGCCGTTCGCGGTCGGCGACCTCGCGCGCTCGGTTCGCGAGATCCGCGCCTTCGCGTTCCTGCCCGAGCGCGACCGCCAGAAGATCCTCGGCGACAACGCGTTACGCTTTCTCGGGCGGCCGTCGTGACGCCCCGCGGGTGAGAGAGGAGAGGTCCATGCCACGTCTGCTCGCCGTCGTCCTGGCGCTCGTGATCCCGGTCGGGTCCGCGGCCGCCGCGGAGAAGGTCAAGGTCATCGTGCCGGCCGCGGCCGTCACGTTCGCGTCCCTCTACCACGCCAAGACCGCCGGCTACTTCGACCAGGAGGGCCTCGACGTCGAGATCGTGACCGTGCCCGGCGGCGGCAGCCTGCAGGCGCTCATCGCGCGGGACGCCCAGGTCTGCCTCACGCCGGCCACGTACCAGATGCAGGCCTACGAGAAGGGGCAGCCGCTGCTGGCCACCGCCTCCATCCTCACCCGCAACGCCATCAACGTCGTGATGCACCGGGACGCCGCCCGCGAGAAGGGCATCACCGAGAAGAGCCCGCTCGCCGACAAGATCAGGGCGCTCAAGGGGCTCAAGGTCTCCGGCGTCGCCGTGGGCTCGTTCTCCTATCAGGTGATGCTCTATTACCTGCTCAAGGCCGGCCTCGACCCGCAGAAGGACGTGCAGATGATCGGCATCGGCGCCGGCCCCGCCATGGTGCTGGCGCTCGAGCAGCGCAAGATCGACGCCTTCGCGACGGGCACGCCCATCCCCGACGCCGCCGTCGCCCGCGGAATCGGCCTCATGGTCGTCGACAACGCGGCCGGCGAGGATCCGGACTTCGGCGAGTTCGTCATGAACGCCATCGTCGTCCACCCCGACTACCTGCGCGCGAGCGGCGAGACGGTCCGCAAGTTCAACCGGGCGCTGCACCGGGCCAGCCACTGGCTGCTCGACCAGCCGGCCGAGGCCGGGGTGGCCTCGATGAAGCCCTTCCTCGGGCGGCTGGACGACGCGGTGATCCTGGACGGGTTGCGGAAGACCCGTCTCGGCATCCCCCGCACCCTGCGCATCAGCGAGCGCGCGCTGACGCTGACCGAGGACTTCCTGCTCCGGATCGGCGCCCTCAAGGCCCGCATCGGCTACGACAAGCTCGTGACCAACGACTACCTGCCGAAGTGACCGACGAGGCGCCGATCGGCACCGGCCGCAAGTGGGCCATCACCTTCTCGGTGATGATGGTCACGGTGATGCAGGTGCTCGACACGAGCATCACCAACGTGGCCCTGCCCCACATGCAGGGGTCGTTCTCGGCCAGCATCGACGAGATGTCCTGGGTCATCACGTCCTACCTGGCTGCCAACGCGGTGATCATCCCGGCCAGCGGCTGGCTCACCGCCGTGTTCGGGCGCCGGCGCTTCTACCTGATCTGCACCGTCACCTTCACCGCCAGCTCGTTCCTCTCGGGCATCGCGCCGAACCTGGAGTTCCTGGTCCTCATGCGGATCCTCCAGGGCCTGGGCGGCGGCCCCGTCATCCCGATGGCCCAGGCGATCATGTGGGAGATCTTCCCGCTGCGCGAGCGCGGCACCGCGATGGCCGTGTGGGGATTCGGCATCATGCTGGCGCCCATCCTGGGGCCGACCGTCGGCGGCTGGATCGCCGACAACTGGTCGTGGCGCTGGATCTTCTACATCAACCTGCCGATCGGCGTGCTGGCCTTCTTCATGGTCAGCGCGTTCCTGTTCGACGCGCCCTTCCACCGCCGGCCGCGCCGGGTGGACGTGTCGGGCATCGGGCTGATGATGCTGGGGTTCGGCTGCCTGCAGCTGGTCCTCGATCTCGGCGAGCGCGCCGACTGGTTCGACTCGACGCTCATCACGACGCTGGCGGTGCTGGCCGTCTGCATGCTGGCCGGCTTCGTGATTCGTGAGGTCCTCGCCGAGGAGCCGATCCTCGATCTGACCGTGTTCCGCGACCGGAACTTCGGGGTCAGCTCGCTGGCCATCTTCCTCATCGGGCTGGGGTTCAACTCCAGCCTCCTGCTGGTGGCGCTCTACACGCAGAAGATCCTCGGATACGACGCGTGGACGGCCGGGCTCACCCTGGCCCCCGGCGGGCTCGGCACGATGATGGCGCTCATGATCTCCGGTCGTCTGGTCTCGCGCGTGGACCAGCGGCTGATGCTGGCCTTTGGCTGCCTGCTGCAGGCCGCCGCGCTGGGGCTCATGACCCACGTCACCGTCACCATGGACTTCTGGAGTTTGGCGTGGCCGCGCTTCCTGCAGGGGTTCTCGTTCGGCTTCATCTTCGTGCCCCTGCAGGCCCTGGCCCTGGCCACCATCAGGACCGAGCGCCTGGCCAACGCCACGGCGGCCTACAACGTCGTGCGGAACATCGGCGGCAGCACCGGCGTGGCGCTGGCCACGACGCTGTTGGCCCGGCGCAGCCAGCACCACCAGGCCACGCTGATCAGCCACCTGCACGACTGGAACCCGGCCATGGCCGAGCGGCTACAGGATTGGACCGAGCACTTCATGGCCCAGGGCGCCGACAGCTTCACAGCCGGACGCCGCGCGCTGGCCATGCTCTACCGCGAGACGGTCGTGCAGGCCCAGGTGCTCTCGTACGCCGACGATTTCTGGCTGATGCTCGTCGTCTTCTGCGGCGTCGTCGTCCTCATCCCGTTCATGCGCCGCGTCCGCGCCGACGGGCCGCGCGGCCGCCCGGCCCCGCCCGTCGAGCGCGACCCGGGACTGCCGGCCGCCGCGGAGTGAGGGGCTCCGGGGCTGCTCGGTGGGCGCGCTCCGGACGTTGACGCCGAACCGGAACGGCTTCATCGCTCAGACGTCTCGCTCGAAACGATACTCCCGCGTCTGGTTGACGTCCTCCGGCAGCGCCCGCTCGCCGGTCTGACGAAACCCGTGACGGAGATACAGGCGGTGGGCGTGCCCGAAGCGGGTGTCCGACCACAGCACCAGTCGTCTCACCCGCTCGGCCCGGCACCAGCCGACGATCGTCTCGACGAGGGCGTCGCCGAGGCCCCGGCCGCGCACGCCCGGATCGAGGTACAGCCGGTGCAGCTCGGCGGTGGCGTCGTCCAGCCGGTCCACGCCGGCCGACCCCACCACGACCCCCTCGCGACGGATCACGAAGAAGGCCCCGTGCGGGGGCTCGTAGTGCGGGGCCCAGCGCAGCAGATCCGGCACCTCGACGGCGGGATCCCAGATCCAGCCGTACTCCGCGAACACCCGCCCGATGAGGTCGATCACCCCGGGCGCGTCGGCCCGGGTGGCGGGGACGACGATCACCGTCGCGGCGGGCGCCGGCCGCCGGTCGCGCTCACGTGAGCTCGCGGGCCGACGCCGACCGCGCGCGCGGGCGCCAGCGCAGCACGTGACGCTCCAGACGATTCAGCGCGCCGTTGAACACCATCACGCACACCATCAGCACCACGATGCCGCTCATGGCTCCGGTGGTGTCGAACTGGTTGGTGTTGAACTGGATCATGTAGCCGAGCCCGCGCGAGGCCGCCATGAACTCGCCGATGATGGCCCCGATCAGCGAGAACGGCACGCCGACCTTGAGCGCGGAAACGATCCAGGGCGAGGCCGCCGGCAGCGCGACCTTGAAGAAGAGCTGGCGCTCGCTGGCGCCCATCACCCGCGCGATGTCGTGGTAGGCCGGCTCCACCGCCCGCAGCCCGGAGAACGTGCCGTAGAACGTCAGGAAGAACGTCAGCGTGCTGGCCAGCACCACCTTGGACAGCTCGCCGATGCCGAACCAGATGATGCACAGCGGCGCCAGCGCCACCCGCGGGATTCCGTTGGCGGCCACGATGAACGGGTCGAGCACGCGAGCCAGGAAATCCAGGCGCGCCAGCACCACACCCACCACGATGCCGGCCACGCTCCCGAGCAGGAAGCCGAGGAACGTCTCGCGCAGCGTGACGCCCAGGTGGCCGAACAGCGAGCCCTCGCGCGTCCAGTCGAACAGGTGGCGGGCGATGCGCACCGGGCTCGAGACCCAGAACGGGTCGATCCAGCGGCCGGCCGCGATCTCCCACACGACCAGCACGGCCAGGCCGAAACCCAGACGCCAGGCCAGCAACCGTCCGAACGTCCCGTCCACCGACCGGATGATAGCGCAGCGCCGCGGGAGAGCCGGAGCGGCCCGCGTGCTTGACATGGTGCGGCGGGGCTCGTAGGGTGCGCCTCGAAGAGCCCCTGACCGAGCCCCGGCGCCCCCCGGCGGGAGGACCACCGATGATTCCGGCTGCCTTCGAGTACCACGCTCCCACGTCGCTGGCCGAGGCGACGGCGCTGCTGGCCAGGCTCGGCGAGGACGCCAAGGTGCTGTCCGGCGGCCAGAGCCTCATCCCCCTGATGAAGCTGCGACTGGCCAGCCCGCCGCACGTCGTCGACATCAACGGGATCCCGGGCCTGACCGGGATCTCGGAGACCGACGACGTGCTGCGCATCGGCGCACTCACGCGCGAGTCCGATCTGGAAGAGTCCGCCCTCGTGCGGCAGCGCTACCCGCTGCTGTACGAGACCTCGCGCGTCATCGCCGATCCCCTCGTGCGGAACCTGGCGACCGTCGGCGGCAACCTGGCCCACGCCGACCCCGCCAACGACCATCCCGCCACGATGCTGGCCCTCGACGCCGAGGTCGTCGCGGCCGGGCCACGCGGGCAGCGCCGGATTCCGATCGGCTCGTTCTTCACCGGGCCCTTCGCGACGGCCCTGGCGCCGGACGAGATCCTGGTCGAGGTCCGGGTGCCGGTGGCGCGGCCGCGCAGCGGCGGGGCCTACGTCAAGCTCGAGCGCAAGGTGGGCGACTTCGCGACCGCGGCCGTCGCCGCGCAGCTCGCGCTGTCGCCCGGCGGCGCCGTCGAGCAGGTCGGCATCGGCCTCACCAACGTGGGCCTCACCCCGATCAAGGCCACGGCGGCCGAGGCGTCGCTGCGCGGTCGGCGCGCCGACGACGCCGCGATCCGGGAGGCGGCCAGGCTCGCCGCCGGGGCCGCCGAGCCCGTGGAGGATCTGCGCGGCTCGGTCGAGTACAAGCGCGACCTCGTGCGCGTGCTCACGACGCGGGCGTTGCGCCGGGCGCTGGCGCGGGCCCAGGGAGGACAGTGACGCCATGCGCGTCCAGCTCACCGTCAACGGCGAGAAGCACGAGGCCGACGTCGAGCCACGGCTGTTGCTCGTGCACTTCGTCCGCGAGGTGCTGCGGCTGACCGGCACCCACATCGGCTGCGACACCACCCACTGCGGCGCCTGCACCGTGCTGATGGACGGCCGCCCGGTGAAGTCCTGCACGGTCTTCACCGTCCAGGCCTCCGGCAAGTCGCTGATGACGGTCGAGGGGCTGGAGCAGGACGGCACGCTGCACCCGCTGCAGGAGTCGTTCATGAGCGAGCACGGCCTGCAGTGCGGCTACTGCACGCCGGGGATGCTGATGACCGGCTACGCGTTCCTCCAGAAGAACCCGAAGCCGACCGAGGACGACATCCGGTGGGCAATCTCCGGCAACCTCTGCCGGTGCACCGGCTACGTGAACATCGTCAAGGCCGTCCAGCGCGCGGCCGCCACGTTGCAATGAGGCCCATCGCGCTAACGAGGCGCGTCCCGGCTGTGCCGGGGCGCGCCGAACCCCTGGGGGTTTGGGGGCCATATCGGGGCCCCCATGTGCTCCGTGCGCGACAGAGGCGCGTCACGGCTGTGCCGGGGCGCGCCGAACGCCCGGGGGTTTGGGGGCCATATCGGGGCCCCCATGTGCTCCGTGCGCGACAGAGGCGCGTCACGGCTGTGCCGGGGCGCGCCGAACGCCCGGGGGTTTGGGGGCCATATCGGGGCCCCCATGTTCAACAAGGAGGCGCCTGATGGAGCCGCGGACCTCGGCCGACGTCGGAGGCATGGGCCACTCGATCAAGCGCAAGGAGGACCCGCGCTTCATCCGAGGTAAAGGCACCTACGTCGACGACGTCCAGCTGCCCGGCATGCTGTATCTGGACATCGTTCGCAGTCCTCATGCGCATGCTCGGATCGTCAAGATCGACTCCACCAAGGCGCTCGCCGTCCCCGGCGTGCTGGCCGTGATCACGGGCCAGGACCTCGCCAAGTACAACCTGCACTGGATGCCGACGCTCATGTCGGACACCCAGATGGTGCTGCCGGTCGAGAAGGTCATGTACCAGGCCCAGGAAGTCGCCGCGGTGCTGGCGACCAGCCGCTACGCGGCGGCCGACGGCGCCGCCGTCGTCGAGGTCGAGTACGACCCGCTGCCGGTCGTGGTCGATCCGCACAAGGCGCTGGAGCCGGGCGCGCCGGTGCTGCGCACCGACAAGAAGGACAAGAAGGACAACCACATCTGGCACTGGGAGTGGGGCGACCGGGCCGCCACCGACCGCGCCATCGCCGAGGCCGACGTCACGGTCAAGCAGGACATCTACATCCCGCGCATCCACGTGGCCTCGATCGAGACGTGCGGCTGCATCGCCCACTTCGACCGGGTCAACGACAAGCTGACGGTGTGGATGACCACGCAGGCGCCCCACGCGATCCGCACCGTGTTCGCGCTGGTGGCCGGCCACGTGGGCCTGGCCGAGCACAAGATCCGGATCATCTCGCCCGACATCGGCGGCGGTTTCGGCGGCAAGGTGCCCGTCTACCCCGGCTACGTGATCGCGGTGGCCGCCTCGGTCCTCACCGGCAAGCCGGTGAAGTGGATCGAGGACCGGATGGAGAACTTGCAGGCCGACTCCTTCGCGCGCGACTACCACATCACCGCCGAGCTGGCCGCCCGCAAGGACGGCACGCTCACCGCGCTGCGCATCAAGACGCTGGCCGACCACGGCTACGCGGATGCCGCCGCCAACCCGTCGAAGTTTCCGGCCGGCCTGTTCCACGTGTGCACCGGCTCCTACGACCTGAAGGCCGCCCACGTGGAGGTGGACGGCGCCTACACCAACAAGCCGCCCGGCGGCATCGCGTACCGCTGCTCGTTCCGCGTGACCGAGGCCGTGCACACCATCGAGCGCATGACCGACCTGATGGCGCACCAGCTTGGCATGGACCCCGCCGAGTTCCGGCTGAAGAACTTCATCAAGCCGGAGCAATTCCCCTACACGTCGGCGCTGGGCTGGGAGTACGACAGCGGGAACTACGCCGGCGCGCTCCGCAAGGCCATGGACACGATCGGCTACGCCGAGCTGCGGCGCGAGCAGGCGGAGAAGCGCCAGCGGGGCGAGCTGATGGGCATCGGCATCTCCAGCTTCACCGAGATCGTCGGGGCCGGGCCCTCGAAGCACTTCGACATCCTCGGGCTCAAGATGTTCGATTCCTGCGAGATGCGCATCCATCCGACCGGGAAGGCCATCGCCCGCTTCGGGACGAAGTCGCAGGGTCAGGGGCACGAGACGACGTACGCGCAGATCCTCGCCGAGGAGCTGGGCATCCCGGCCAAGGACATCCAGATCGAGGAGGGTGACACCGACACCGCGCCGTACGGCCTGGGTACCTACGCCAGCCGCTCGACCCCGGTGGCCGGCGCCGCCGCCGCGATGGCCGCGCGCAAGATCCGCGACAAGGCGCGCAAGATCGCCGCTCACCTGCTCGAGGCGGCCGAGGACGACCTGGTATGGGAGCCGGGCAAGTTCTCGGTGAAGGGCGCGCCCGGAAAATCGAAGACGATCCAGGACATCGCCTTCGCGGCCTACACCAACCATCCGCAGGGTATGGAAGCCGGGCTGGAGGCGGTGAGCTACTACGACCCGCCGAACCTCACCTACCCGTTCGGCAGCTACATCTGCGTGGTCGACGTGGATTCCGGCACCGGCGAGGTGAAGGTGCGCCGCTTCGTGGCCATCGACGACTGCGGCAACATCATCAACCCGATGATCGTCCAGGGCCAGGTCCACGGCGGGCTGACGATGGGCCTGGCGCCCGCCCTGTACGAGGAGATCTCGTACGACGAGACCGGCAACGTCCGGGGCGGCAGCTTCATGGACTACCTGCTGCCGACCGCCGTGGAGACGCCGAACTGGGAGACCGGCCACACGGTGACGCCGTCGCCCCACCATCCACTCGGCGCCAAGGGCGTCGGCGAGTCGGCCACGGTGGGCGCGCCGGCCGCGATCGCCAACGCGGTGGTCGACGCGCTCTGGCACCTGGGCGTGCGCCACGTCGACATCCCGATCACCCCGGCCAAGGTCTGGAAGCTCCTGCGCGAGCACGGCGTGACCGACTGACCGTGGCTGACCGGCTCCTGGCGATCGCGGCGGAGCTGCAGCGGCGGGGGGAGCCGTTCGCGCTGGCCACCGTCGTCCGGTGCGAGGCGCCCACCTCGGCCAAGCCGGGCGCCAAGGCGCTGGTGCGAGTCGACGGTGTCGTCGAAGGGTGGGTCGGTGGCGCCTGCGCCGAGCCGGTGGTCGTGCGCGAGGCGCTGAACGCCCTGCGCGACGGGCGACCGCGGCTCGTCGGGCTCTACGGCGAGGGCCGGCACGAGCCCGGGCGCACCGAGGGCATCCTCGACTACGCGATGACGTGCCATAGCGGCGGCACGCTGGAGATCTACGTGGAGCCCTACCTGCCCGCGCCGGTCCTGGTGCTCGTGGGCCACGGTCCCGTGGTGGACGCGCTCGCCACGCTGGCCGGCGCCGCCGGCTACTCCGTGCTGCCGCTGCCCGACGCCGCGGGCTCGGCCCTCGACGGGCTGGCGCTCGGACGCCGCGGGTCAGTCGTGATCGCCACCCACGCCGACGCCGACGAGGACGCGCTGGACCGCGTGCTGCGGACCGAGGCGGGGTACGTCAGCCTCGTCGCCAGCCGCCGTCGCGCGGCCGCCATCGTCGAGCGGCTGCGCCGGCGCGGCGTGCCGTCCGACCGCCTCGGCCGCTTCAAGGCTCCGGCCGGTCTCGACCTCGGCGCCGTCACCCCCGCCGAGATCGCGGTCAGCATCCTCGCCGAGATCGTCCAGCATCACCGCAGCGACAAGGGGGCGGAGCCGAGCGGGCCGGCGCCGACGCCGACCGCGGCGCTCGACCCCGTGTGCGGCATGACCGTCGAGATCGCCACCGCGCGGTACCGTTGCGAGGCTGGCGGCCGCACCACGTACTTCTGCTGCGGGCAGTGCCAGGAGACGTTCGAGCAGGACCCCGGACGATACATCGGCGAGCCCGCCTGAACCACCAGCCCGAAGCCACGGTCACCATCCCCGCCGCCGGAAGCCGCGCGCGAGCATCAGCCAGAGTCCAGGTCGGGCCCCGCCCCATCGCGCCGCTGAGCCGCGGCGCGCCGGACCTCGTCGGCGAGGTCGTCCCACAGCGCGTCGTACGTGACACGGAAGCCGGCGTCGTCGTGCAGGTGGAAGAGATCGCGAGGACGCGCGAGCGGCACCCCGCACACGCGCTTGACGCGGCCGGGTCTGGCCGTCATCACGACGACCCGATCGGCCAGGGCCACCGCCTCGGTCAGGTCGTGCGTGATGAACACGATCGTCTTGCCGGCGCCGTCCCACAGCCCCAGCAGCTGGTCCTGCAGCAGCAGCCGCGTCTGGGCGTCGAGCGGGCCGAACGGCTCGTCCATCAGGATGACCTCGGGATCGTAGACGAGCGTGCGCACGATGTTGGCGCGCTGCCGCATCCCGCCCGACTGCTCGTGCGGGTAGTGGTCCTCGAAGCCGGCCAGCCCGACCCGCTCGATGACGGCGGCCGCCCGCCGCCGGCGCTCGGCCCGCGCCACGCCGCGGAGCTCGAGCGGGAACTCGACGTTCTCGCGCAGCGTCCGCCACGGATAGAGGTTGTCGGCCTGGGTGACGTACCCGATCTCGGTATTGACGCCGCGCACCGGCGCGCCCTTGTAGACCACTTGACCGGCCGAGGGCGACAGGAGCCCGGCGATGAGGTTCAGCAGCGTGGACTTGCCGCAGCCGCTGGGGCCGACAATGGTGACGAGCTCGCCGGCCGCGACGTCGAGGCTCACGCCGTCGAGCGCGGCCACCACGCGGCCGCGGCGGGCGAAGCGGCGCGAGACGTCGCGCGGCGCGAGACGTCGCGCAGCGCGAGGATCGGCGCCATCGCGGCCGGCGCCGCGGGTTACGCGGGCTTGGCGGCCCGCACCAGGGCCAGGGTCTCCTCCGTCGTGTCGTGCGCGGTGACCGCGCGGAGCACGACCTCGTCCACCGCGCCACGCCACTGCGCCAGCGCGGCCGGGACGTCGGCCGGCCGGTCCACCGCGATCGCCGTGTCGATCGGCTTCACGCCCATGCGCGCGAAGTTCGCGGCGTAGGCGGGGATCCCGGCGTAGCGGTCAGCCTCGTCGGCGGTGCGGGCGCGGCCGGCCGGACCGACGGCGAGCCGGACGTACGCGAAGATCTTCGGGGCCGGGCGACGGGCCGCCTCCGCGCCCGCCCGGACCTCGTCGGCCGAGCGGCGTGCGTACTCGGGCGTCAGCCAGTTCAGCAGCACGCCGTCGGCGACCTCCCCGGCCAGCCGACACATCTTCGGTCCGAGCGCGGCGACGACGATCCTGGTCGCGAGCTGGGCGCGCAGGGCCGCGACGCCGTTGCGGACGCGCTCCAGCGACTTCGGATTCGGGCTGCCCACGCCCAGCAGCAGGCGCGGCAGGGGCAGGCGCTGGTCGCGGACGCCCTGCACGATGCTCTCGGGACCACGCGTGTGGAGCGGGATCACGCCGACGCCCAGCTCGACCCGTCCGGTCTCGGCCGCGGCCTGGGCCAGCGCGGCGAGGCCGTCGGTGGAGCCGGGATGGTTGACCCAGAACGAGGTGTAGCCGAGCGCCTCGGCCTCCCGGGCGGCGGCGCGGATCACCTCGCCGGCGGTCGCGGCGAACAGCGCGAATCCCTGTGCCATCCCCACTCCTCCTCGACCCGAAATTGAGCGACACCGTATCACGACTTGCCAGCGGCCCCGGGACGAGATACACCGGAGCGGTCACGCCAGGCGCGCCTGGCAAAGGAGAGAGCCGCTCATGACCGACACCCCGAAGCTGCTGCTCGAGAAGGACGGGCCGATCGGCTGGATCGTGTTCAACCAGCCCGAGAAGCGCAACGCGGTCAGCCAGGAGATGTGGGAGCTGATGCCGAAGTACGTCGAGGACCTGGCCACCGACGACGCCATCCGCGTGGTGGTCCTCCGCGGCGCCGGCGACGCCGCCTTCGTGTCCGGCGCCGACATCTCCCAGTTCAAGGACAAGCGGCGCAACATGGCCGACGAGGAGCAGTACCGGCAGATCTCGGCGCGCGGGCAGGACGCGCTCACTCACCTGCAGAAGCCGCTGCTCGCCATGATCCACGGCTTCTGCATCGGCGGCGGCCTCAGCATCGCCATCGGGTGCGACCTGCGGCTCTGCTCCGACGACGCCCGCTTCGGGGTGCCGGCCGCCCGGCTGGGTCTCGGCTACCACTACCACGGCATGGAGAAGCTCCTGCGCCTGGTCGGCCCGGCCTACACCAAGGAGATCTTCTTCACGGCCCGCACCGACTTCAGCGCCCAGGACGCCTGGCGCATGGGGCTCGTCAACCAGGTCGTGCCCAAGGCCGAGCTGGAGACCTTCACGCGCCACTACGCGCTGACGATCTCGCGCAACGCGCCGCTGACGATCCGGTCGGCCAAGAACACCGTCGAGCAGCTCGCGCTGCCGCCCGACCGGCGCGACCTTGCCCTGCTCGATCGCCTCATCGCCGACTGCTTCAACAGCGAGGACTACCAGGAGGGCGTCACGGCCTTCTCCGAGAAGCGCCGGCCACAGTTCAAGGGCCGCTGAGCCGTGCGCCACGTCCGGCTCGGCCGCACCGGGCTACCGGTCTCGCGCCTGTGCCTGGGCACGATGACCTTCGGTCTGCAGTGTGACGAGCCGGCGTCGCGCGCCATCCTCGACCGCGCCGCCGAGGGCGGCGTCACCTTCCTGGACACCGCCGACGTCTATCCGCTCGGCGGCAGCCCGGAGACGGTCGGCCGCACCGAGGAGATCCTGGGACGCTGGCTGGCCGGACGGCGCCACGAGTTCATCGTCGCCACCAAGTGCTCGGGCGCCACCGGCGCCCGCTCGTGGGACCGCGGCCTCTCGCGCAAGCACGTCCTCGACGCCATCGACGCCTCCCTGCGCCGCCTGCGCACCGACTACGTCGATCTCTACCAGGCCCACCACCCCGATCCCGAGACGCCGATCGACGAGACGCTGCGCGCGTTCGACGACATCGTGCGGGCCGGCAAGGCCCGCTACGTCGGCTGCTCGAACTACCCGGCCTGGCAGACGGCGCGCGCGCTGGGCCGCAGCGACCTGCTGGGCCTGGCCCGCTTCGACAGCGTGCAGCCGCGCTACAACCTGCTCTTCCGCCAGATCGAGCGGGACCTGCTGCCGCTGTGCGCGGCCGAGGGGCTCGCCGTGATCCCGTACAACCCGCTGGCCGGTGGCTTTCTCTCGGGCAAGCACCAGCGCGAGGCGGGGCCGACCCCGGGCACCCGCTTCACTCTCGGCACCGCCGCCCGGCGGTACCAGGAGCGCTACTGGCGCGCGGCGGAGTTCGAGACGGTGGACGCGCTGCGCGATCTGGCGGCCGAGGCCGGCATGTCGATGGTCCAGCTCGCCCTGGCCTGGGTACTCGCGCATCCGGCGATCACCTCGCCGATCGTCGGCGCCAGCCGTCCCGCCCAGCTCGACGACGCGCTCGCGGCCGTCGGCAAGACGCTCGATCCCGGCCTCAAGGCGCGGCTGGACGAGCTGACCGCCGATTACCGGCTCGGCGATGACCCGCGCTGAGCCAGCCGGCGTCCGCGAATGCCACGCGGATCCTCGTCTGGCTCTGCGTCCTCGTGGCGGTCAACCAGCTCGGCTTCGGCGCTGTGGCGGCGGTGCTGGCACTCTACGCCAGCTCGTTCGGCGTCGGACAGTCCGCGATCGGCGCCTCGATCGCGGTCTACGGGCTCGCCCGCTTCCTGCTCGCGGTCCCGACCGGCCGGCTGGCCGACGCCTCGGGCCGTCGTACCGTCCTGGCCCTCGGCGGCCTCGTCAGCGCCGTCGGCAACCTCGGCTGCGCCTACGCGCCGTCGTACGCGCCGTTCATCGCGGGCCGCTTCGTCGCCGGCGCCGGCGCCGCCCTGACCCTCATCGGCGGCCAGGTCGTACTGGCCGACATCACCACGCCCGCCAATCGGGGGCGCACGATGGCGATCTACCAGGGCGTCTTCCTGTTCGCGGTGGGCGTGGGGCCGCTGCCGGGAGGCCTGCTCGCCGAGCGCGTCGGTCTCACGGCCCCGTTCCTGGTCTACGCGCTGGCCGGCCTGCTGGCCGCGGCCGTCGCGTGGCTGCAGGTGCCCGAGACCCGCGCGGGGCGGGGTCTCGGCGCCGCCGTGGCAGCCGCCGAGCTGCCGGCGTTCGGTGCCCAGGTGCGCCTGCTGACCGAGCGGATCGGGTTCGTGCTCGCCACGGCCGTCAGCTTCGTGGCCGCGGTGGCCCGCACCGGCGCGCTCTTCAACGTGATCCCGCTGCTGGCCCGCGACCGGCTCGCGCTCAGCGCCGACCGGATCGGCGTCGGCCTGGCGCTGGCGAGCCTGGTGGGGCTGGTGCTGATCTACCCGTCGGGAATGCTCGTCGACCGCTTCGGCCGCAAGGTCCTCATCGTGCCCGGCACCGTGATGTCCGCGGCCGCCATGCTGCTGTTCCTGCTGGCGCCGACCTACGGGTGGTTCCTGGCCGCCTGCGTGGTGTGGAGCCTGGCCACGGGCGTGAGCGGGGCCGCGCCGGCGGCCTACGCGGCCGACGCGGCCCCGCCCGGCATGAACGCCGCCGCGATGAGCACGTTCCGCATGTTCTCCGACGCCGGCTACGTGCTGGGACCCCTCGCGCTGGGGCTCATCGCCGACCTGTTCGGCGCCAACGTCGCGCTGGCCACCGCGGCCGTGCTGCTGGCCGCGGTGGCCGTCCTGTTCGCGCGCTACGCGCCGGAGAGCTTCCGCCCGGCGTGACCTACTGCAGCGGCGAGAAGGCCGCCGGCAGGACGATCTTGTTCTGCTGGGAGATCAGACGGTCGCCGCCGCCGCCCGGGGGCCACACGCCCTTCTTGCGGGCCTCGTCGCGGATCTGCATCCGCTGGTCCATGCTCGGGTACGCCCAGATGTGCACGAAGCCGTTGGCCTTGCCGAACTCCACTCCGCCGGCCAGGACGATCGGCGACAGCTTGATGCGGTCCGGCAGCTTGGCCTTCCAGCCCTCGGCCGTGGCCGGAAGCGTGCCGCCCTTGAGGGTGTAGTAACGGATCTCGTAGACGGGACCCAGCCGGCCCGGCGCCGGCTTGGGGACGAAGTCGAACGGGTTGATGATCTCCGAGCGCATCTTGCGGATGAACTCCGAGATCTTCGGCGGCCAGTTCGGATCCTTGGCCGCCTCGGCGCGCACCTTGGCCCGCTCGGCCAGATCGTTGTAGCTCCACACGTGGATGATCTCGTTGAGCGGCCCGACCTCGGTGTGCCAGAACGCGGTCAGCTCCGAGTACTTCTTGCGGTACTCGTACGCCTCGCCGAACCGCTTCTCGACCTCGGCCAGGCTGCCCGGAGCAATCTGATACGTCCGGATTTCGTGGATCACGAGGGGCTCCTTTCAGGGCGGCGGTGATGCGCGGTAGTATGCCGCGCCCGTCGCCGCTGCGCCAGCAGGAGCGCGGCGCCGGTGACGACCACGACGATGGCTCCCACGCCGAGCCCCGCTACCGGGTGGGCCGGGTCCGACACGGCGGGTGCGTCCCGGGCGCCCCGCTGTCGCGGCTGCTCTTCGCCCCTGGACAATCGGTCTCGCCGGCCGAGCCCTCGAAGTAGGCCTCGGCCTTCGCCCACGCCTTGGCGCCGACCTTGCGCCCGAGCTTTCGCCCCTCGAGATCGCCGTGCAGGAAGTGAATCCCGCCGTAGCGACGCGACAGCCCGGCCTGATCCGCCGCCGCGCTGAACGTCGCCCATTCCAGCGTGACGTCACGCGCGGGGACCACGCGCGGCTCCACGAGCGACGAGCCGGCCGGAATCGTCACCGACCCGCCGAACTCGTCACTGCCGGTAAAGGCCTTCAGGATCTCGGCGCTGGCGCTGCTGAACGTGCTGTGGCCCGACACGTACTCCGCGAACGCCGGGGTCCGGATGTAGCTGCGAAACTGATCCCCGCGGATCGTCTGCGTCCCTTGGGACGGACCGGCCCACGCCTGCACCAGCTCTTCTCCGTAGAGGAAATGGATGGCGGTGACCGGCCGCACGTAATCGTAGAAGCGCTTGCACTCCCACACCGCAATGCTCACGTCGAGCAGCGCGTTGCCGAGAGCGAAGAACAGCTTCACGTCCTGATCGACCGTGTGCTCGTCCCGCTCGGCGATCGCGTGGGCCAGGATGTTCCAGTGGGCAGGCGGGTTGGCGGCCCCACTCACGGGGTCGCCGCCGGCGCCGGTGGCCCAGTACTCCGCGATCGCTTTGCTCACATCGTCGAGCGTGGCGCTGAGGTGCAGTACCTCGTCAGCGTCTCGTCGATACGAGGGATGCGGATACATCGGAGGCGGCCCCGGCCGAAACTCCGCGCTGTCGCTGAGGGCAAATGGTGTCACGCGCCCCCAGTGCGCGAGGAGGTAGCGCTGGACCGTACCGTCCCGGTTCCTCAACGGCTGCCAGTGGTTCGGATCGTCCAGGTGATCGGCGTCGTTCACCGGCTCGTAGCCCGTGTAGTCGGAGTACGCGCCGGGATGGAGGTCGCCGAGCTGGTTGGAGCCATCCGCATGTCGGAAGGCGAGGACAGCGTCCGCGACGACGTTGCCGATGCCGGCCGGCGTGGAGGTGTCCAGCGTCGTGTCGGCGGGGTCGTAGCCCAGGCTCTTCATCAGGGGGTCGAACACGCTTCGCTTCTTGTCGGGGAAGAGGTCGACCAGGGCCCGGTGGGCGGCGAAGCTGATCGCCTGGGCCTTGTTGGCGTCGCTGTGCTCGATGACGGGACGCCGCAGCTCGCCGCCGAAGCGGGTGCCGACCGCGACGGGATCGTAGGCGGCCCAGGCGTCGTAGATGGACGTGTGAAGGATGGCCAGGGCACGCGCCGTGATCGGAAAGGGAACGGTGTGAACGGTTTGGAGGAGCGCGTCGTTCCACTGCCGGACGACGTCTTGGGCCAGGGCGGGCGTCGCGCTCGTCAGGCCGACGAGGAAGGCGGCCACCGTGAAGAGCCCTCGCACACGCCAGCGACCGTACCGATCTTCATGCTTCATCTCAGCTCCCTCGAGTGACGTTCGATGCGGGTTGCTTCCTCGGCTGCTCCGGACGGAAGTCGGGGAACAGCGCCTGAGCGGATTGTCCTGAAGGCGGGACTCGAGGCTCGAGGCGGGGGAGGCCTCGGAGCCACAGTGCACCACGTGCAAACGCAGGACGAGACGCCAGTGCTACCCCTGGGTTACGCCTCCGGTCTGGACCTGCAGGCTTCGGAGAGCCACGACACGCCACGGCGCGAGAGATTCAGGCACACCGCTATTCGAGCGAGGGCCGACCCCACGTGACAATGGTCGAGCGGACCAACGAAAGCGCTGCGATCGTCGCACGCAGAGGCAACGAGCGAACACACGCCGCGGCGCGCACGCAAAGCCTGCGCCAGGGCGCCGAGCGATCGCCGGCGTGATCATCGCCGCAATCGCGCTGCGAGGCAAGGGATGTAGTGCTTACACTCGCATCACGCGGCTGACGCTGTCGACAGCGGCTCCGTCATCTGACAAACGGTCAGCCCGAAGAGACACACTCCGCCGCCAGGAGGCGGCGTCCTCAACGGCATGCTGATCGAGAACCCGCCCGGCTTCTCGATCCACGAATCGGCCACGATCGCCGGCGTGTGGCCGGTGGCACCGTGCTTCTCGAACCTCGTCCTCTTCGACCTCTCCAGCAGCGCTGATGCCTTCGCCGCAGGGCATCTGGGTCTCTCCGGCCAGGCGCTGCGCGCGCAGCCGGGGTACGGCGACGCGACCCGCGACAAGGCCCAGGCGCGCCGGCTGCTGGCCCGGGCCGGCTTCGGCCCGGGCAAGCTGTTGCGCGTCGACCTCGTCACCCGCAACATCGCCATCTACGTGGATCTCGCGTCGTTCGTCGCCGACCAGCTGCGGCAGTCGGCATCGAGGCCTCGGTGAAGCAGCTGGAGTCGGCGCAGTACTACCCGGCCCTGGCCGCCTCGTCGCCGACATCCAGCGCAGGCTCGAGGCCGACGTCGCACGGCCCATGCTGGGCTGGCGCAACGAGTACTTCACGCACTGGCCCTACGTTCGCAACCTCGTCCCCCACAACTCGCTCTACAACTACGCCCGCATGCAGGAGGTCTGGCTGGACCGGTAGCCGGCACCACCCTTGCAGACCACCGCACGCATGAACGTGCAGCGAGCCCAGCCGCAGGCGAGCGTGACCGAGGTGCTGGACCGCGTGCTCGACCGCGGCATCGTCATCGACGCGTGGCTGCGCGTCTCCCTGGCCGGCATCTCGTTGATCGACGTCGACGCGCGAATCGTGGTCGCGTCGATCGACACCTACGTGCAGCGGGGTGATGCCGTGGCGGCCGCCGCCCGTCTGGTCCCGACGGCGACTTCGGGACGCCCGGCCCGGCAGACCGAGGAACCGGCCCGGCCGCCGACACGTCCCCGCCGCCGCCGGACTACGGTGCAGTGCGATTCGGGCTGCACGTTCGTCAGACGCTCGTCGCCCGCGTCGGGTCGGGTGCGCTGTCCGTCCGACCGTGGCCGGCTCTGCCCGGTCACGCCGGTGCCGGACGCCGCCTGACCCGGCGGCTCAGATCACCGCGATCGCCTCCACCTCGATCATGTAGTCGGGGTGCGAGAGCGAGCGGACCTCCACCATCGTGGAGGCGGGGCCGCGCTGCCGAAGAACTCGTCGCGCACGGTCCTGAAATCCAGCCGGTAGCGCACGTCGGTCCCGTAGGTGGTGATCTTCACGACGTCGCCGAGCGTGCCGCCGGGGCTGGCTGTAACCGGGGGTCGTACACGCCGCCCGCGCACAGCTTCTCGATCGTCGCCCTGAGGGGTCCTCCCGAGCGGCGACCATAGCCTCGCGCGGTACCATACGTCGAAATGGCCGTCGTCCTCGCTCCGCGGGGCGATGACGATCCGCCGACCACCGATCGGAGGGCACGCACGATGACCGCTCGCTTCGCCGCCGCCACGCTCCTGGTCCTCACCCTCGTCGCCGGCGCGCGGCCGGCTCCGGCCGCGCCGCCCGAGGGGACGATGGTGCTCGGCCTTCACGTGACCCTCGTCTCGCGCTGGCTCGATCCCGGCGAGACCGAGGCCCTCATCACGCCCTTCATGGTGCTCTACGCGCTGCACGACGCGCTCACCAAGCCCATGCCGGCCGGGATCATGACGCCGAGCCTGGCCGAGTCGTGGTCGGCCTCCAAGGACGGGCTCACCTACGAGTTCGTCATCCGCAAGAACGCCAAGTTCCACAACGGCGACCCGGTCACCGCCGACGACGTCAAGTTCACCTTCGAGCGCTACAAGGGCGCCTCGGCCAAGGTGCTCAAGGACAAGGTGAAGGAGGTCCAGGTCGTGGCGCCGAATCGGGTGCGCTTCGTCCTCAAGGAGGCGTGGCCCGATTTCATGGCCTTCTACGGGACCTCGGCGACCGGCGCGGCGTGGATCGTCCCCAAGAAGTACGTGGAGAAGGTCGGCGAGGACGGCTTCAAGAAGGCCCCGGTCGGCGCCGGGCCCTACAAGTTCGTCTCGTTCAACCCCGGCGTGGAGCTGGTGCTGGAGGCGTTCCCAGACTTCTGGCGCAAGCCGCCGTCGGTGAAGCGTCTCGTGATGAAGTCCATCGCCGACGAGAGCACGCGGGCGGCTGCCGTGAAGACCGGCGAGGTCGACGCCGCCTACCTGTTCGGCGGCGCCGTCGCGGAAGACCTCAAGCGGACGCCCGGCGTGCGCGTGGCCGCGCCACTGCTCTACGGCATCTACTGGATCGACTTTCTCGACCGCTGGGATCCGAAGTCGCCCTGGCACGACCGGCGGGTGCGCCTGGCCGCCAGCCTGGCCATCGACCGCAACGCCATCAACGAGGCCGAGATGCTCGGGCTGGGCAAGCCGGCCGGCGCGTTCGTCCCGCCCCAGTTCGACTTCGCGCTGCCGGTCGAGCCGCCGCCCTACGATCCCAAGCGCGCCAAGCAGCTGCTGACCGAGGCCGGCTACGCCAACGGGTTCGACGCCGGCGATCTCACGCCGCTGCCACCCTACACCTCGCTGGCCGAGGCGGTCGGCAACTTCCTGGGCGCCGTCGGCATCCGGGTGCGCGTGCGGACGATGGAGCGCGCGACGTTCATGAGCAGCTGGCACGACAAGAAGCTCAAGGGGCTGGTCATCGGCGCCACCGGGGCGGCCGGCAACGCCGCCGCCCGTCTGGAGCCGTTCATGACGAAGAACGGCATGTACTCCTACGGATCGCTGCCGGAGATCGACGAGCTGTTCCAGCGCCAGGCCAAGGAGCTCGACCGCAAGCAGCGCGAGGCGACCCTGCACCAGATCCAGAAGATCGTCGCCGACCAGGTCCAGGTGGCGCCGATCTTCCAGCAAGGCTTCATCTGGGGCATCGGCTCGCGCGTCGAGCAGTCCGGCGCCGGTCTCATCCAGGGGTTTCCGTACGCGGCGCCGTGCGAGGACTTGAAGCTGAAGTAGCGCGCGGGCGCCGACTCCGCATGGGCGGCGGTGGAGCGTGACGCGTTGCCTTGGGCGCGCCGGCATGACGCGCTCAAGGCAACGCGTCACGCCGCGCGCGAGGGACGTCTCGAGGTCTTATCCGCCGTAGAAGACTTTGTCGCCGAGCTCCTTCAGCCAGAGCGTCGCGTCGTCCGCGCGGCCCTCGGGGGCCTTCGCCACGCCGGCCTCGACCACCTTGCCGACGAAGATCGAGTGGTCGCCCAGCTCCACCGTCGCCTCCAGCGTGCACTCGACGTAGGCGGGGGTGCCGGCGAGCACCGGCGCGCCCGTCGTGCCGGCCCGGAAGGGCTCGCCGGAGATCGTCTGGCCCTGCCTGTCGGCCGGCTTGAAGAACGTGTAGGCCATCGCCTGCTGGCCCTTGCCGAGCACGTTCAGGGCGAAGGCCTTCGACTCCTTGATCAGCGCGTGCGCGTGGGAGTCGGCCTTGACGCCCACGGCGACCAGCGGCGGCTCGAACGAGGCCTGCGTCACCCAGTTCACGGTGGCCGCCGCCACGCGATCGCCGCTGGCGGCGGTCAGGACGTAGAGCCCGTAGGGGATCATGCGCAGTGTCGTCTTCTTGGCATTGGCGTCCATGGATTCCTCCTCCGCGATTCGGAGCATATACTACGCCCACCAGGAGGAGCCTCATGCCCGTCACCGAGCTGAACCATTACTTCGTGCGCGCCAACGATCTGGAGCGAACCAAGGCGTTCTACTGCGACGTGCTCGGCTTCGAGGTCATGCCGCGGCCGACCTTCCCGTTCCCGGGCTACTGGCTGGGCGTCAACGGCAAGATCCAGGTGCACATGGGGCCGCACGACGTCCCCAATGCCGAGCTCTACTATCTCGGCACCCCCAAGCACGCGGCGACCGACCACGCCGGCGTCGTCGATCACATCGCGTTCGTGGCCAGCGAGCCGGGCGGGTTCATCCGCCGCTTCAAGGAGCGCGGGCTCGACTTCCAGCCGCGCTCGCTGCCGGAGTTCGATCTCTATCAGATCTTCGTCAAGGACCCCAACGGTCTCACGATCGAGCTGAACTTCTTCGGCCTCAAGGACGTCACCGACTGGGGCGGCGAGGACTACTCCAGGATGCCGCAGGTGGCCGGGATGCGCGCGTGACGGGGTTCGCCGGCGTCGGGTTGGAGGAGGCGCTGGCGCGCGCGCGGGCGCTGGCGCCGGTGCTGCGGGAGCGCGCGACCGGCGCCGAGGCCGCCCGCCAGATGGAGAAGGACACGCTGGCCGACCTGCACCGCGCCGGCCTGTTCCGCTTCCACCAGCCTCGCCGCTGGGGCGGCATGGAGCTGCCGTTCGTGGCGATCTTCGACATCCCGGTCGAGCTGGCCCGCGGCTGCGCGTCGACCGCCTGGAACGTGGCCAACCTCGGCATCCACCACTGGATGCTCGCGCTCTACGACGAGCGCGCCCAGGACGAGGTGTGGGGCGCCGACCCCGACGCCCTCATCGCCTCCGGGATCGCGTTCCCGCAGGGCCGGGGCCGGCGCGTGGACGGCGGCTTTGTCGTGAGCGGCTTCTGGAACTTCTCGAGCGGCGTCGATCCGGCGACCTGGAACATGCTGGCGGTGACCGTCCGCGACGGTGACCGCGTCGTCGATCACCGCATGTGTCTGGTGCCGCGCGGCGAGTACGAGATCGTCGACGACTGGAACGTGCTCGGCATGCGCAGCACCGGCTCGAAGTCGGTCCGCGCCACCGAGGTCTTCGTCCCCGGGCACCGGGCGCTCTGCATGTACCAGATCCGTGGCGGCGCCGATTTCCCCGGCGCCCGCGGCAATCCCAACCCCATGTATCGCATCCCGCTGGCCGCGCTCGGCTCGCACTGCCTGGCCGCGGCCGGCGTGGGCAACGCCCAGGCGGCGCTGGAGCTCACGATCCAGGCGATCACGGAGCGCTCCACCAGCTACACCGCGATGCGGATCCGGGATTTCCAGGCCGTACAGCTCCGGGTGGCGCGCGCGGGCGCCCAGGTCGACGCCGCGCGGCTGAGCGTCCGCGCCGATTGCCTCGAGGCCGAGCGGATCGCCTGCGAGGGTCGTCCGCCGACGCTGGAGGAGAAGCTCCGCTTCAAGCGGAACGTCGCGTGGGCGATGGCACAGTGCACGGAGGCGGTGGACTCGCTGCACGCCCTGGCCGGCGCCAACGGCATCTACGACCGCTATCCGATCCAGCGCCTCTTCCGCGACCAGCACGCGCTGTCGGCGCACATCGGCTTTTCCTGGGACGCGCAAGCCGGGCCGTGGGGCCTGGTCGCCATGGGCGGGGAGTTCGCGAGCCCGACCCTCTGAGCGCCCGCTACTCGTAGCGCAGGGCCGCGATCGGGTCCAGCCGCGCCGCCCGGTGAGCCGGGTAGAAGCCGAAGAGGATGCCGATGGTGGCCGCGACGCCGAAGGCCACGACGATCGAGTCCGGCGCGACCAGCGTCTGCCACTCGGCGAAGTAGCTGATCGCGCGGGCTCCGCCGACGCCGGCGGCGATGCCGAGGGCGCCGCCGGCCAGCGACAGCGTCAGCGCCTCCACCAGGAACTGCGTCAGGATGTCCCGGCCACGCGCGCCGACGGCCATCCGGAGTCCGATCTCGCGGGTGCGCTCGGTCACGCAGACCAGCATGATGTTCATGATGCCGACGCCTCCCACGAGCAGCGAGACCGACGCGATGGCCCCCAGCAGGTACGTCATCACCCGTGACGCATCCTCCTGGACCTGGAAGACGTCGGTGGGACGACGCAGGTCGAAGTCGTCCTCCTGGTCGGGGCGCAGACGATGGCGCTGGCGCATCAGCTCTCTGATCTCGGCCTCGGCCTCGGCCAGGTCGTAGCCCTCCTGGATCTTCACCGAGACCGCCCACACGGTCCGGCCCTGGCCGGGCAGCCGCCCGAGGAGCTTCCGGCGCGCGGTCGACAGCGGAACCATGAGCGTGTCGTCCTGGTCCTGCTCCGAGGGGTTCTGCCCCTTCGCCTCGAGGACCCCGACCACGGTGAAGGGGACGCGGCTGATGCGGACGGTCTGGCCGAGCGGGTTGTCCTCCCCGAAGAGACGCCAGGCGACCGTCTGGCCGAGCACGACCACCTTGGCGGCGGCGTGGTGGTCCTCCGCGGTGATCAGCCGCCCGTCGGCGACGTCCCACTCCTTGACCTCGAACCACTCGGGCGTCACGGCCGTGAGCGTGGTGCCCCAGTTCGACCGGTCGTGCACCACCTGGAACCGGCCGCCCCGCGTGGGCGCCGCCGCCTGGACGGCGCCGATCTCGCTCTGGATCGCGGAGGCGTCGTCCTCGGTGAGGCGAGCCCGGGTGCCCTGGCCCGGTCGCAGGCCGGCCACGACGGCGCTCCTCGATGTCACGACGATGACGTTCGAGCCCAGGCTCTGGATCTGCTCGAGAAGCCGGGCCTGGGCGCCGGCGCCCACGCCGAGCATGGCGATGACCGCGCCGACGCCGATCACGATGCCGAGCATGGTGAGCGCGCTGCGAAGCTTGTTGACCCGCAGGGCGCGAAGGGCGCTCCGGGCGGCTTCCACGAGCATGCTGCCAGGATAGCGCAGCGCGTGGCGGTGGCCGGGCCGGCGAAGGTCGCCGGCCCGGCCCGTATCGAATGGTCTACTTGCCCAGCGCGTCGATCCCGGCCTGGGCGATCTGGGCGTCCTGCTGCGAGGTGACGCCGGACACCCCGACGGCGCCGATGATCTTGCCGTCGGCGAGGATGGGGATGCCGCCCTCCAGGACGCTGTAGCCGATGGTCAACAGCCGAAGGTTGGCGCCGCCCTGCCCGATCAGGTCCTGCAGCGCCTTCGTGGGACGCCGCAGGGCGACCGCCGACCGCGCCTTCTCCCGGGCGATGTCGGTGCTGCCCCACTGCGCGTTGTCCAGGCGCTGGAGCATCACCATGTTGCCGCCGGAGTCGAGGATCACGATGACGACCGGCCACTGGTTCTTCTTGGCCTCGGCCTCGGCCCCGGCCATGACCTTCTTGGCCTGCTCAAGGGAGATCGCCATGCCGTAGGCCGGCGGCGCCGGGGCCTGGGCGCTGGCCGATCCCGCGGCGACGATGAGGCTCACGGCGACGAGCAGGGAGAGCAGCTTTGCCATCCTCATGGACTCCTCCTCTGGAAGCGAGCGTTGGAATGGTCCTGCCGCAGACTGGTGGCCTGGACGCGCGGGTAACGCGCCAGCCAGGCCCGCGGTTCCCCGCTGCGGCTCGGCGATGCCATACTACTCGTCGGCGGGAAGCAGGAACACCCGCGTCCGCCGCACGCGAATGACCTCGTCCTCGACGAGATCCGGGCGTGCGATCGCCATGCGCAATCCCCGACGCGCCGTCACCACGACGAGGCTGGCCTCGCCCACGACGTACCAGGCCCGATCGCCGGGGCGGAGAGCGCGGCTGACCCGCAGCCCCACCCAGCCGGAGATCGGCCGCCAGCGCACGCGCACCGTGGGGACACACCCGACCACGGCGACCAGCACCAGCGTCGCGACGGCAGCGGCCCGCGGGGACGCCGGCCCCAGCAGCGCCGTCCACGCGCCCCACAGCAGGGCCCAGGCCGGCAGCGCGTCGCTCCAGCGGAGCCAGCGGCGCCGGGCGACCCAGGCCTGGACGCCGTCGGGCACGGGGCGCATGGGCGCCGTCATGCCGACGATCGTACCCCGCGTGGCGACGGCGGCCGGCCGCTGCTATAGTCCCGTCGTCGCAACGACGGACAGGAGGGCACCGTGAAACTGCTCTACTTCGACGACTTCAAGCTCGGCGTGCTGAAGGGCGACAGCGTGGTCGACGTCTCCGCCGTGGTCGCGGACATCCCGCACATCGGGCCGCACGACCTCATCAGCGGTCTCATCGCGCGGTTCGCCGACTATCGCGCGCGCCTCGAGGAGGCGGCCGCCCGCGGCGGCGGCGTCCCCCTCGGCCGGGTCCGGATACGCCCGCCCCTGCCCAAGCCGTACAACATCGTGGCGATGGCGGTGAACTACATGGAGGACGGCACGCGCAGCGAGCCGGCGCCGATCAACGCGTTCCACAAGTCGCCCCACAGCATCATCGGCCCCGGCGACACGATGGTGCTGCCCGACGTGCCCGCCACGATCTTCGAGGGCGAGGCGGAGATGGCGGTCGTCATCGGCAAGCGGGCGACCAGCGTGCGGGCGGCCGACGCCATGAGCTACGTGTTCGGCTACACCAACTTCATCGACGGCTCGGCCCGCGGCTTGCCGCCGGCGGGCAACGTGTTCTACCAGATGAAGTCCCGAGACACGTTCTGCCCGATCGGGCCCTACCTGCTCACCGCCGACGAGATCCCCGATCCGCACAAGCTGGCCATCAAGCTGTGGGTCAACGGCACGCTGATGCAGGACTTCAACACCGACGACATGGCCCACAAGATCCCGCGCTGCATCGAGTGGGTGACCTCGATCCACACGCTCGAGCCCGGCGACGTGCTGGCCACCGGCACCAACCACCGCGGCCTCAGCGCGTTCCAGAACGGCGACCAGATCGAGCTCGAGACCGAGGGGCTGGGGCGCCTGCGCTTCGGCGTGCGCGACGACCTCAAGCGCACGTGGGCGCGCGAGACGCGCCTGCAGCGGCAGGAGAAGAAGCTGGAGCCGGCCACGACGCCGCAGCTGAGCGGCAAGTACACGCCGACGCCGAAGAGCTGACGCCGGGGCTCGCGGGCCGCGCGTCGGCGGACCGCCCCGCCGTCGCGCCGGGCCCGCTAGCGCGGGCGCAGGTGCGGGAGCACCTCGCCCGTGAAGCGCTCCAGCTGGGCGAGCTGGTCGTCCCCCACGAAGCGCACGCACAGATCGGTGGCCCCGGCCTCCGCGTAGCGCCGCAGCGCCGCGACCACGGCCTCGGCCGGCCCCAGGCCCATCGTGCCGCGCGAGTGCACGCCGCCGCCGTAGTAGGTGGCCAGGAACTCGGTGGTGACGCGCTCGGCCACCCGCGGATCGTCGTCCATCCGGACCGTCGTGTACACGCAGAGCGGAAACGGGGTCACCGCGCGCCCTCGTCGCGCCATCGCGGCTTCCGCCCGCTCCCGCACCAGGCGACACTCCTCGGCGTGGACGTAGGTCGTGATGAGGCCGTCGCCCAGTCGCGCGAACCGGTCGAACTGCGCGTCGAGCAGCTCGCCGCGATTGCCGGCCGTGATCAGCACGGGGGGTCCGGCCGCGCTCCACGGCAGCGGGCCGATCGTGTGCTCCGTCAGCTCGTGATCGTCGCCACGGTGGGTGACCGGCTCGCCGCGCCAGAGCATGCGCCAGATCTGCACGTGCTCCTCCAGCCGTCGCACGCGCCGCTTGTGGTCGGCGCCGCACGCGGCCCACTCGCGCTCGGCCGACGGCAGGCTCCAGCCCACGCCGAGGCCCAGCACCACGCGGCCGCCCGAGATCTGGTCCACATTGGCGATCTGGCCGGCCAGCAGGATCGGATGGCGCAGCGCCGGCAGGAGCACCGCGGTGCCCAGTCGGACCCGGGCCGTGATCCCGGCCAGGTAGGCCAGCGTGGTCAGCGGCTCCAGCCGCGGCTTGGCCACGACGCTGTCGCCCACCCAGAGCGCGTCGTAGCCGGCCGCGTCGGCGTGGCGAGCCATCGTCCAGCACTCCGCCACCGGCGGACGCCGCGCGGAGTGCATGACGACGCCGCGCGTGGGCACGAGGACGCCGACCCGCATCGGCGGTAGTGTACGCGAGCGCGACCGACGCGCGGAAGCGCCGCGCGCCGCCGGCCTAGGCCCGCCCCGCCCCCGGTTGGCCGTCGTCCACCACGAACGATGCGAGCGTGTCGACCTCGGCCCGCGGCTGGGTGACCGAGCGCAGCGCGCGCAGATCGACCCGCAGGCGCTGCGGCGTCACCTCCACGCGGGTGTAGCCGCGGCGGGTACCGTCGGCGAAGCGCAGGTGCGGGTTGTCGGCCTTCAACGCCTCCACGTCCTCCGGCCGGCGGCCGAACTGCGAGGTGATGGACGTGCCGACGAACTCGGTGGCCACCACCGGGGAGGCGGGGTCGTCGAAGTCGGGCTTGAGATCCGTGACCCAGAAGGAGTGGACGTCGCCGCCGATCACCACCGGGTTGGCGGGCTTGCGACGCCCCAGGTAGTCGAGCAGCCGGCGGCGGGCCGCCGGGTAGCCGTCCCAGCCGTCGGTCCAGAAGAGCCGCTCGGGACCGGGCTTGCGGTCGACCTGGGCCATGAGCGTCTGCTGGCCGACGACGTTCCAGCGCGCCCGCGACCGGTCCAGGCCGGTCTCCAGCCAGCGCTCCTGCGTCGGCCCCAGCATCGTCAGCCGCGGGTCGATCCGCGCCGCGCACTCGTCGCCGGCGACGGCCGAGCCGCCCAGGCCGGGCGGCACGCACGGCTGGTGCGATCGGTACTGGCGATCGTCGAGCATGTGAAACTGCACGAGCGAGCCGAACCCGACGCGGTGATGGAGCAGCATCTGCGGCCCCAGCGGCACCATCCCACGGCGCAGCGGCATGTGCTCGTAGTACGCCTTGTAGGCGCCGGCCCGGCGGCGCAGGTACCACTCCCGCGGGTGCGCCTGCTGGGAACGGTCGTCGGCGTAGTCGTTGGAAACCTCGTGGTCGTCCCACGTGACGATCCACGGGCAGGCGGCATGGGCCGCCTGCAGGTCGGGGTCGGTCTTGTACAGGGCGTGACGCGCCCGGTAGTCCTCGAGCGTGTGCGGCTCGGGGGCGCCGTGCTTGCGGACGTGATCCCGGCCCCACGACGACTCGTAGATGTAGTCGCCCAGGAAGACGATCAGGTCGAGGTCGTCGGCCAGCATGCGGTGGTAGGCGCCGTAGTATCCCTGCTCGTACTGCTGGCAGGATCCGAAGGCGAACCGGAAGCGATCGACGGCGGCGTCGGCGGCAGGCGCGGTCCGCGTGCGTCCGACGGCGCTCACCTCGCCGCCCGCGCGGAACCGGTACCAGTACCACCGCGCCGGCTGCAACCCCTCGACCTCGACGTGGACCGAGTGCGCCCACTCCGGCGTCGCGGAGGCCGTCCCGCGCTGGACGATCTGGCTCATCCGCTCGTCGGCGGCGACTTCCCACTCGACGGCGACCACGTCGGGCGCCATGCCGCCGCCCGGCTGCAGGGGCGCCGGCGCCAGGCGCGTCCACAGCACCGCGCCGCTCGGCGACGGATAGCCTGAGGCGACCCCGAGCGTGAACGGCGTGGACGACAAGCGCGGCTGCGCGCCCGCGCGCCGGGCCACCGGACAGACGACGTGCGCGCCGAGCGCCAGCGCGCCGGTGAGGAACCGCCGCCGGCCGAGCCTCACGAGCGCCTATCGCGCACGCCAGTGCCCCTCGATCCAGGCGTAGCCGCCGCCGCGCGGTGCCCAGTGGCCCGGCACCCACACGTAGCCCGGCGAGGTCGGGACCGCCCAGTAGCCGGGCATCCACACGTAGCCCCGGCGTCGCCATACCCAGTAGCCGGGCACCCAGACGTAGCTCGGCCCGGGCGCCGGCGGAGCCACCTCCACGCGCGGCGCCGGCTCCGGAGGCGGCGTCGTCACCACCGGTGGCGGGGCGGGCACGCAGCCCGCCAGCAGCGCGGTCGCGAGCGCCGCGACCATCGTCCGTGCCGTCGGTCCACTCAATCTCAGACCTGACCCGTCCAGGACGGGGCGGCGACCTCGCGCCAGCGGGCGCGGATCCGCTCGATCTCGGGCGCGCTCAGCGGACCGGCCTGCAGCAGCGCCGCGTTGGCCTGCCAGCGATCCGGACGGCGGGTGCCGACGATCGCCGTGTGCACGCCGGGGATGCCGAGCGTGAATCGCAGGGCGGTCGCCACGGCGGCGTCGCCCTTCAGGAAGTCGTAGTCGAGCGCGCGCAGCCGCGCCCAGTAGTCCTGGTAGTAGGGCTCGGGCTTGCGCGAGTAGCGCCAGGCGACGTTGGCGAGCGGCCGCTTGGCGATCACGCCGACGCCGCGCTCCCGGGCGAGCGGTAGCGTCAGGTCCAGCGCCTCCTGGTCCGCGATGCTCACCGAGGTCTGCAGCGTGTCGAAGCGCCCGCTCGCGGTGGCCCAGCGGGCCGCCTCTCCGTCGCCGCTGTAGCCCAGGTAGCGGACCCAGCCTCGCTCGCGCGCCCGCTCGAGTGCCGCGATGACGTCGCCCGCGCGGAGGTGGGCCAGCGAGCAGCTGTGCAGCTGGATGAGGTCGATGCGATCGGTCGCCAGCCGCTCGAGGCTGCGCTCGATGCTGCGCAGCAGCGAGGCGGGGCGCCAGTCGCCCCGGCCCCAGCCGCCGGCGTGGCCGCACTTGGTGAACAGGAAGACCTCGGACCGGCGCGCGCCGAGGCCGCGGCCGATCAGCGCCTCGCTGTCCTCGTAGCACTCGGCGGTGTCGATGACGTTGAGCCCGGCGTCGAGCGCGCCGTCCAGCAGGCGCGTCACGGTGCGCCGGCTGGCGCGCTCGTAGCCGATCTCCGACCCGCCGAAGCCGAGGATGCTGACCTCCATGTCGGTGCGACCGAGCCGGCGCCGCTCCATGCGCCCCCCAGAATACCGAACCGGGTGATCGTGCGACGAGCGGCATCGAGTTGCGCAGGACCGGGGGATGACGCAAGATCGCCCGCGGCGGCTGCCCGGCCGGCTCCGAGGAGAACGGGATGAAGATCACTCACGTCACCACGCGCGTGCTGCGGACGCCGGCCGACAACCCGCTCGTCGTCGGCCTCCCCGCGCCCACCGACACCCGGGAGTTCGTCACGCTCGAGCTGGGCACCGACGAGGGCCTCGTGGGCCTCGGCCTCACGTTCTTCGGGGCCGCCCTCACCCCGGCCCTGAAGGCGGCGGTCGACGGGCTGGCCGCGCTCGTCGTCGGAGAGGACCCGACCCAGACCGAGGCGATCGCCGCCCGCTGTCGCCGGGCCGCCGGCAGCGCCGGTCCCGGCGGTATCTTCACGCTGGCGCTGTCGGCCGTGGACATCGCCTGCTGGGACCTCAAGGGCAAGGCGGTCGGCCGCTCGGTGTGCTCGCTGCTGGGCGGCCTGCGCCCGCGGGTGCCGACCTACGCCAGCGGCGCGCTGATGCGGGCGCATCCGATCGCCTATCTCGCCGAGGCCGGTCCCCGCCTGCGCGACATGGGCTTCCGGCAGATGAAGATGCAGTGCGGCAGCGAGCCGACCGTCGGGGCCTCGATCGAGCGCGTGCGCGTCATGCGCGCGGCGATCGGCCCCGACGTCGATCTGATGTGCGACATCAACCAGCTCTGGAGCGTGAACCAGGCGATCGAGATCGGCCGGCGCGTGGAGCCCTACCAGCTCTTCTGGCTGGAGGACCCGACCACCCACGACGATTACCCGGGACTGGCCCGCATCGCCGACGCGCTGGCCACGCCGATCGCAGCCGGCGAGTACCACTACGGCATCGCCCCGTTCCGCCACCTGCTCGAGCACCGCTCGATCGACGTCGTCATGATCGACCTGCTGCGCGTGGGTGGCATCACGCAGTGGATGAAGGTCGCCGGCATGGCCGAGGCCTTCAACCTGCCGGTGGTGAGCCACCTGGTGCCCGAGCTGCACGTGCACCTGGTCGCGGCCGTCCCCAACGGTCTCACCGTGGAATACATGCCGTGGACCTTGCGGCTCTACGAGGAGACGCCCGCGCTCGACCAGGGCCAGCTGGTCGTGCCGGACCGGCCCGGCCTCGGGCTGGCCTTCGACCAGACCGCGCTGAAGCGCTACCAGATCGCCTGAACCGAGGAGGACCCGTGGCACTCGATCCGCGCCTGTTCGACTCGCTCCAGTGGCGGCTCGTGGGCCCGCACCGCGGCGGGCGCGTCGTCGCCGTGGCCGGGCATCCGACCGAGCCCATGACCTTCTACTTCGGCGCCTGCGCGGGCGGCGTGTGGAAGACGACGGACGGCGGCACGTACTGGGAGAACGTCTCCGACGGCTTCTTCGGCACCGCCGCCGTCGGCGCGATGGCGGTGGCCGCCTCCGACCCCAACGTGATCTACGCGGGGACGGGCGAGGCCTGCATCCGCGGCAACGTCTCCCACGGCGACGGGGTCTACCGCTCGACCGACGGCGGCCGCACCTGGGCCAACCGCGGGCTCGGCGACACCCGCCACATCGGGCGCGTGCGCGTGCACCCGGCCGATCCCGACCTGGTCTACGTGGCCGCGCTCGGCCACGCCTGGGGCCCCAACCGCGAGCGGGGCGTCTTCCGCTCGCGCGACGGCGGGGCCAGCTGGGACCACGTCCTGTTCCGGAGCGAGCGGGCCGGCGCCATCGACCTGTCGATGGATCCCCACAACCCGCGCATCCTCTACGCGGCCGTCTGGCAGGCCCAGCGCATGCCGTGGGCCATGCACAGCGGCGGGCCCGAGTCGTCGCTGTGGAAGTCCACCGACGGCGGCGACACCTGGACCGACATCACGCGCGCTCCCGGGCTGCCGCGCGGGGTGCTGGGACGGACCGGGGTGGTCGTCTCGCCCGCCGACGGCCGGCGCGTCTACGCGGTGATCGAGGCCGACGACGGCGCCCTCTTCCGGTCCGACGACGGCGGCGCGACGTGGCAGCGCGGCAGCGAGGAGCCGGGACTGCGCGGCCGGCCCTGGTACTACATGCACGTCTTCGCCGATCCTCACGACGTCGACACGCTCTGGGTGGCCGACTACGCGCTGTGGAGGTCGATCGACGGCGGCCGCACCTTCGTCGAGGTCGCGACCCCTCACGGCGACAACCACGACCTGTGGATCGACCCCGCGATCCCGGGACGGATGATCGAGGGCAACGACGGCGGCGCCTGCGTGAGCTTCAACGGCGGGCAGTCGTGGTCGTCGATCTACAACCAGCCGACGGCGCAGTTCTACCACGTGTGCGCGGACGATCAGCGGCCCTACCGGATCTACGGCTCCCAGCAGGACAACTGGGCCGTCAGCCTGCCGAGCCAGTCGCACCGTGGCGCCATCGCGGCGATCGACCAGATCCAGCCGGGTGGCGGCGAGAGCGGCTACATCGCGGTCAAGCCCGGGGACCCGAACATCGTCGTCGGCGGCTCCATCGGCACCGGTCCCGGGATGGGCCGGCTCATCCACTACGACCACCGCAGCGGGCAGGAGCGCGTCATCAGCGTGTGGCCGGAGGCGTACGGGATGGGCAACCCCGCCGCCGACCACCGGTACCGGTTCCAGTGGACGTTCCCGGTGTTCTACTCGCGCTGGGAGCCGCGCGAGCTGTGGGTCGCCGGCAACCGCATCTTCCGCTCGGGGAACGACGGGCACTCGTGGGAGACCGTGAGCGAGGATCTCACGCGCAACGACCCCGGCAAGCTCGCGCTGTCCGGTGGCCCGATCACGCGGGACAACACCGGCGCCGAGATCTACGGCACGATCTTCGCGCTGGTCGAGTCCCCCCACGAGCGCGGCGTCCTGTGGGCCGGCACCGACGACGGCCTCGTCCACCTGTCGCGCGACCGCGGCGCCACGTGGCAGACGGTGACGCCGCCCGAGCTACCGGAGTGGGCGCTGGTCAGCGTGCTCGAGCCCTCCCCCCACGACGCGGCCACCTGCTACGTGGCGGCGACCGCCTACAAGCTGGACGACACGCGGCCCTACCTGTTCAAGACCAGCGACTACGGCCGCACGTGGAAGCGGATCACCGGTGGGCTACCGGACACCGAGTTCACGCGGGTGATCCGCGAGGACCCGAGCCGTCGAGGGCTCCTCTACGCCGGCACCGAGTCCGGTGTCTGGATCTCGCTCGACGACGGCGGCGCCTGGCAGCGCCTGCGCGGCAACCTGCCGGTGGCGCCGATCCACGACCTCGTCGTGAAGGACACCGACCTGGTCGCGGCCACGCACGGGCGCGCGTTCTGGATCCTCGACGACCTCACGCCGCTGCACCAGCTGGCCGCGGCCCCGCCCGACGGCGACCTCCACCTGTTCGCGCCGCGGCCGACCGTTCGCTGGCGCGCCTACCGTGGCCACGGGATGAAGCCGGGTCCCGGTCGGGAGATCGGCTATCGCATGGTGGGCTCCATCGGCTACGCCTACCGGCTGGTCGAGGCGCCGACCGGCGAGAAGCGGGAGCGGCCCCTGGACGCCGGGGAGAACCCGCCGAACGGCGTCGTCGTGCACTACTGGCTGCGGGACAAGCCCGCGGGTGACGTGACCCTCATCTTCCTCGACGCCGACGGCCGCGAGATTCGCGCGTTCAGCAGCCGGCGCGAGCCCGTCGCCGGCACGCCGGTGGCCGCGTCGGCCGGCGCGACCAGCGGCGAGGAGCCCGGGCCGCAGGAGGCCCCGCCCGAGCCCGCGGGCGACGAGGAGCCGCGACCGACGGCGCTGGCCGGTGCCAACCGCTTCGTGTGGAACCTCCGGGGCCGCGACGCGACCAAGCTGCCCGACAACAAGGGGCGCGGCGGGACGGTCGAGATGCTCGCCGCACCGCGGGTGCCCCCCGCCCCCTACGAGGTCAGGCTCACGGTGGGCGGCCGCACCGTCGCGCAGCCGTTCGAGGTCGTCAAGGACCCGCGGGTGACGGCCACCGACGACGACCTGCGCGAGCAGTACGACTGGGCCGCGCGCAGCCACGACCTGCTCACCCGCACGCACGACGCGGTGCTCACCCTGCGCGACGCGCGAGCCCAGGCCGAGGCGTGGGTCCGCCGCGCGCAATCGGCGCGAGTCAAGGACGCCGCCGCCGGCATCGTGCGCACGCTCACCGCGATCGAGGGGGAGCTCGTCCAGGTCCGCTCCGAGGATCCGCGGATGTTCCCGGCCAAGCTCAACTCGCGGCTCGCGACGGTCGTCGTCCTGATCGAGTACTCCGACGCGGCACCCACGCAGGCGCTCCGCGAGCTGTCCGAGAGCCTCGCCGGCCGCATCGAGGCCGAGCTGACGAAGCTCGCCCGATGCCTGACCGACGACATCTCCCGGTTCAACGCCCTCTGCTTCGACGAGGGCGCGCCGGCGATCGTGCCCATGCCTCGGAGGACGCGAGACTCGTGACATGGGGACCTCGGTGCATCGGGTGACCGGCAAGAGGGTTCGCCCGCGCCTGCGCCAGGTCGTCGTGCGGCCGCGACTGTTCCGACAGCTGGACGTCCGTCAGCCGCTCGTGTGGGTGTGGGGCCCGCCCGGGTCCGGAAAGACGACGCTGGTGGCCAGCTACCTGGCGGCGCGCCGGATCCGCAACCTCTGGTACAGGCTGGATTCCGGCGATGGCGACGTCGCGGTCTTCCTCCGAGACCTGTCGCGCGACGGCAGGCGTGGCCTCGCCCGGCCGTTCGGGGACCAGGCCGATCCGCTGGCGATCGCCCGTCCCGTGTTCCGCGCGCTCTACGAGAGCCTTCCTCGCCCCTTCGTCCTCGCGCTGGATGGCTACGACGAGGTCCCTCCCGATGCGGCACTGCACGAAGTCGTCCGCGAGGCGGTGGTGCAGCTGCCGCCGGGCGGCCGGATCATCGTGACCAGCCGGGCCTCGCCCCCGCCGGCATTCGCGCGACTCCGGGCGAACCGCGCCCTCGCCGAGCTGGACTGGGACCATCTGAGGCTGACGGCGAAGGAGACACATCAGCTCGTGCGTCAAGCGACGGGAAAGCCGTCCGAGGACATGGCGGCCCGGCTCTACGCGCGCACCGAGGGGTGGGCGGCCGGCGTGGTGCTGGCGCTGCGGGAGCGACGTCCCTTCCGCCACGAGCGACGCGGCGCCTCCGACGCCATCGCCGACTACTTCACGACCGAGGTTCTCGACCGGCTGGACGCGGACACGCGCGACACGCTGCTCCGCGCCGCCTTCTTGCCGCAGGTGACCCTCGCCATGACCGACGCGCTCACGGGGCGTCGGGGTGCCGGCCGGGCGCTGGTCGAGCTCCACCGGCGGAAATGCTTCATCGTGGAACGCCCTGGGGAGGAGACGCTGTACGAGTTCACCGCGGCGTTCCGGGCGTTCCTCCGGCGCCGGGCGCACGCCGTCTTCGCCCCCGAGCATCGCCGAGCCGTGGAGCAACAGGCAGCCAGGCTGCTGGCCAGGGACGGGCGCGTCGAGACCGCGGGCGCGCTGCTCCGGGTGGCCCAGGACTGGGAGGGCCTGGCAGGTCTCGTCGACGCGCACGGCGCGATGCTGGCGGCGCGACGTCAGCTCGACACCATCGGCGATTGGCTGAGCGCGATGCCCGACCCGTTCGTGACCACGCGACCACGGCTGCTTCTCTGGCGCGGCGCGAGCTGCCTGACCAGGAATCCGGTGGGCAGTCGCCACGACTTCGACGCCGCGCTGGGGCCCCTGTGCGACGCCGGCGACGCCACCGGGGCGCTACTGGCCTGGGCCGGCGCCGTCCAGACCTTTTCTCTGGAGCACGACGACTACAGCGGGCTGGACGGGTGGATCACCCGGTTACACGATCTGCTGCTCAGGTTCCCCGCGTTTCCGTCGCGAGACATCGAGGCACGAGTCGCCAGCAGCATGCTCGCCGCGCTGCTGTTCCGTCAGCCGCACTCGCCGGCCATCAAGGCGTGGGCGGGGCGGGCCCTGGAGCTGAGTCGGATGACGTCGGACCCGGCCATCCGGCGAGAGATCGTCGCTCACCTGCTGGCGTATCGATGCTCGACCGGTGAGCTCGAGATCGCCCACACCCTGGCGGCCGAGCTGCGCATACTGAACTCGGCGCCCGACACCCCCGGGACGGATCGGATCGCCGCCGCGCTGGTCATCGGACGGCTCGAGTGGCTGACGGGTGACTTCGCGAGTGCGTACGCGACCCTGGAGGCTGCCCTGGACCTGGCCCGGACCACCGGCGTGAGCCTCTTCAACCACCGGCTCATGGGTGAGGCGGCGCTGGCGGCCCTGTCGGAGTGCAACCAGCCGCTGGCGCGCCGATGGCTCGGGGAGATGCGCCGCGAGAGCGGCCCCCTGCGTCGGGGCGACCGGGCTCTGTACGCCCTGATGGTCACGTGGGACGCGCTGCTGGCGGGTGACCGCGGGCGAGCGGTCGGTGAGCACGAGAATGCCCTGACCACGGCCCAGGAGTGCGGCCTGCCGGCCCAGACGTGCCTCGCCCACCTCGTCGCCTCCCAGGTTCTCGACAGCGCCGGAACTCCCGGCGCCGCCGTGCACCTGGCGGTGGCGAGCGGCATGGCGCAGCAGATGAACAGCGCCATCCTGTCGTTCACGGTGTCGCTCGTCGAGGCGCATCTCGCGGTGAAGCGCGGCGACGAGGGCCGGGCGATCCAGATCCTGGCGGACGCGCTGCGGATCGGTCGCGAGCACCGCTACGTCAACACCTGGATATGGCATCCGAGCGCCATCGCCGACCTGGCCACGCGGGCGCTCGATACCGAGCTCGAGGTCGAGTACGTGTGCGACCTCGTCCGCCGGCGCCACCTCGAGCCGGAGGTGCCGCCCGTTCACCTCGAGTCGTGGCCGTGGGCGATCAAGCTGTTCACTCTGGGACGCTTCGACGTGCTCGTCGACGACCGACCGGTACGGTTCCCGCGCAAGGCTCAGAAAAAGCCCCTGGCCCTCCTGCAGGCGCTCGTCGCGCTGGGCGGCCGCCGGGTGCGCGAAGAGGAGCTGGCCGAGTCGCTGTGGCCCGACTCCGACGGCGACGCCGCCAGCCAGGCCCTGTCGGTGACGTTGCACCGGCTCCGGCGATTACTCAAGCACGAGGGGGCGATCCTGCGCGGCGAGGGCCACATCGGTCTGGCGCCCTCCCTCTGCTGGATCGACGTGTGGGCCGTCGAGCAGACCCTGGCGCGGGCCGAGGCGGCCATTGCACGCAGCCCGGTCCGTGACCACGAATGGGCGGCGAGCATCCGCTGGACCGACCGGGCGGTGGCCCTCTATCGTGGCGAGTTCCTTGGGGATCCCCACTCGCGGTGGGCGGGCAGGGTCGACGCGAGGCTCAAGGACCAGTTGCTCCGCCAGCTACGAAGGATCGGCCTCCTCTGGGAGGGCATCGGGGACTGGGAAGCCGCAGCGGAATGCTACAAGCGCGCCGTGGGCATCAACGAAGGCGCGGAGGACTTCTACCGCAGGCTGATGCTCGCCTACCTCCGCCTGGACCGCCGGGGGGACGCCGTGCAGACCTACCATCGATGCCGGAAGATGCTGGCCAGCCTGGGGGTAGTCCCCTCGGCCGAGACAGAAGCGCTGGCCAGAACGCTCGAGGTGCGAGCCGCGGTCGCAGAGGACTGATCCGAAAAATCGGCAATCCGTACTCGATCTGTAATGCGCACCTGTAATCCTTTGACCACGCGCGACCCGTGGCGGGCTGCCCAGGCCCGCGCGAGCGCGCCGGGGGGAAGGCTTCCGGTCAATGACCACGCTAAATTTGCGTGTTGACGCACGCGGACAACGCAGCGATACTGCTCGCTATTCTGTCCACACCGGAGGCCGCGAAGTGAAGTCATCATCCGACGTGACTCTTCACGGCAACACCCCTCGTCCACTCCTCCCGGTCGCGCTGCTGATCGTCGTGATGGCCCTGGGACTCGTGGCGCCACTACTCGCGCTCGCCCAGACGCCGGCCGGCGGCGTGGTCCGGGCGGTCTCCGTCCAGGGCGTCGTCGAGGCGCGCCGGGCCGGCCAGACCGCATGGCAGGCGGTGCGGCTGAACGACACGTTCTCCCCCGGTGACACCATCCGCGTCGGGCAGCGGAGTCGCGCCGACATCGCGCTGCTCGACCAGTCGGTGCTGCGGCTCAACGCCAACACCGAACTCACGGTCGAGCCGGTCAAGGACGAGCGCACCGGTGTCGTGAGCCTCTTGAGGGGCGCGGCCCACTTCTTCAGCCGCGGCCCGCGCAGCCTCGAGGTGCAGACGCCGTTCACGGTCGCCGGCGTCCGCGGAACCGAGTTCTACATCGGGCTGGAGCCGGACCAGGCGCTGCTGACCGTCTTCGAGGGCACCGTCGTCGCCCAGAACCCCGCCGGCAGCCTCACCGTAACGAGCGGCCAGTCCGCGGTCGCCGAGACCGGCAAGGCCCCGGTGCTTCGAGTCGTTGCCCGACCCCGCGACGCCGTCCAGTGGACGCTGTACTATCCGCCGGTCCTGTACTTCCGTCCCGACGAGTTCCCGGCGGGCAGCGACTGGCAGGGCATGGTGCGGCGCTCGCAGGAGGCGTACCGGAAGGGCGACATCGCGGCGGCCTTCGACGCGATCTCGGCGGCGCCGGCCGCGGTCCCGGATCCGCGGTTCTACGCCTACCGGGCTCACCTGCTGCTCACCGTCGGCCGCGTGGACGAGGCTTCGAAGGATATCCAGCAGGCGCTCAGCCTGGCGCCCAACGACGCCAACGCGCTGGCGCTGCAGACGATCATCGCGGTCGTCCAGGGGGACAAGGACCGGGCGCTCGCCACGGCGCAGCGCGCGGTGGCCGCGGCGCCGAAGTCCGCCGCCGCCCACATCGCCATGTCCTACGCCCAGCAGGCGCGGTTCGATCTCGAGGGCGCCCGCAAGAGCGTGGAGGAGGCGGTCGCCGCGGACCCGAACAACGCGCTGGCGTGGGCCCGCCTGTCGGAGATGTGGGCGTCGTTCGCCGAGCTCGACCGGGCCCAGCGGGCGGCCGAGCGGGCCGTCGCGCTCGAGCCCAACCTCTCGCGCACGCAGACGGTGCTCGGCTACGCGTACCTCATGCGCGTCAAGACGCGGCAGGCGCGGGACACGTTCGAGAAGGCGATCGCGCTCGACTCGGCCGACCCGCTCCCGCGCCTCGGCCTCGGCCTGGCGAAGATCCGCGAGGGCAAGGTCCACGACGGCGGTCGCGAGATCGAGTCCGCCGCCAGCCTCGATCCCTCGAACGCGATCGTCCGCAGCTACCTCGGCAAGACGTACTACGAGGAGAAGCGGACGGGTCTGGACGAGCGCGAGTACGAGATGGCCAAGCAGCTCGACCCCAACGATCCGACACCCCACTTCTACGGGGCCATCGCCAAGCAGACCACGAACCGGCCGGTCGAGGCCCTGCACGACATGCAGCGGGCCATCGAGCTGAACGACAATCGAGCGGTCTACCGCTCACGGCTGCTGCTCGACGCCGACGAGGCGGCCCGCAGCGCCGCCCAGGGACGCATCTACAACGACCTGGGCTTCCAGCAGCTCGCCCTGGTGGAAGGCTGGAAGTCCGTCAACACCGATTCGACGAACTTCTCGGCCCACCGGCTCCTGTCCGACACGTACGCGGCGCTGCCCCGACACGAGATCGCCCGCGTCAGCGAGTTGCTGCAGTCGCAGCTCTTGCAGCCGGTCAACATGACCCCGCTGCAGCCGCGGCTGGCCGAGAGCAACCTGTTCCTCATCAGCGCCCTCGGCCCGAGCGCCCTCTCCTTCAACGAGTTCAACCCGATCTTCAACCACAATGGAGCCACGCTCCAGGCGACCGGGCTGGCCGGATCGAACAGCACGTGGGGCGGTGAGGGCGTCGTCGCGGGCCTCTACCAGAACGTCGGGTTCAGCCTGGGCGGCTTTCATTTCAGCACCGACGGATTCCGCGACAACGCGATCCAGAAAGAGACGATCGCCAACGGCTTCGTGCAGTGGGACGTGACGCCTCGGCTGAGCCTCCAGCTCGAGGTGCGGAACAGAGACAGCGAGCTGGGCGACCTGCAGCAGCGGTTCTTCCGTGACGAGTTCGACCCGAACTTCACCGACAAGGTGGAGACCTTCACCGTCCGCGCCGGCGGGCGGTATGCGTTCACGCCGAATTCGGTCCTCCTGGGCTCGTTCATCTACCAGGACCGCTACGCCAAGCAGGAGTTCACGCCGTTCGTCGTCTTTCCGGGGATCGTGTCCATCGATCTGCACAGAAAGTTGCCGCTGGAGGGGACGAGCTACGAGCTCCAGCACCTGTACCGGTCTCGCTATTTCAGTCTGACCAGTGGCGTGGGGTACGCGGATGTCAACGGCGTGCTTCGCTCCAGCCTGGTGGTTTCAGGCGCGAATATCTTCGAGTTCCAGACCGAGAATCACGACACGAACCACTTCAATGGCTATGTGTACGCGAACATCTTTCCGATCAAGAACCTGACGTTCACGCTCGGCGTCAGCGTCGACCACGTGGAGGCCAGTGACGACATCGTTCCCGACGGCGACAAGACGCAGGCCAACCCGAAGGTCGGAATCACCTGGAATCCGCTACCGGGAACGACGCTTCGGGCGGCGCTGTCCAGAGTCCTGAAGCGGACGTTGATCACCGATCAGACGCTGGAGCCGACCCAGGTCGCCGGCTTCAATCAGTTCTTCGACGATCCCAACTTCACGGAGGCCTGGCTCTACGGGGTCGCGCTCGACCAGAAGATCACGGCCGACCTCTTCGCGGGCGCCGGGTACTCCCGGCGGGATTTGACGATTCCGACGGTCGACATCACCGCGGCGACGACCAAGGAACGCAGTGGAGGCGAGAGCCTGGCCCGCGCGTACCTCTTCTGGACACCGCTCCGGTGGCTCGCCGTCAGAACCGAATACCAGTACGAGCACCTCACGAGAAGCGACCCGACCACCGAGGAGTCGCCGCAAGTGACCACGCATCGCGTGCCACTCGGTCTCGGCTTCTTCCACGACTCCGGATTCGGCGCCTCGTTGACGACGACGTACTGGAACCAGCACGGCAAGTTCCAGCGACTCCTGACGACGGGCGTCGAGGAATCGGGCCGTGACGACTTCTTCACCGTGGACGCGGCGATCAACTACCGCCTGCCCAGGCGCTATGGCTTCGTCACGCTCGGCGTGACGAACCTCTTCGACAAGGAGTTCCGGTTCTTCAACACGGATGCCGACAACCCGTTCATTCAACCGACGCGGATGGTGTTTGGTCGGGTCACGATCGCATTGCCGTAGTCAAACCGGCTAGAGGCCGGACAAGGAGACCAGGATGTCGCTCAAACAATTCTTCGCGGTCGGCGTGATTGCTCTCGTCGGGCTGGTGATGATCGGGTCGACCGCCGACGCGGGAACGGGCACGATCAGTGGCACGAGCATCAAGCAGTGCGTGTGCTTCAGCGCCACGGGGGCCATAGTCTCGTGCAGTGGCACGTTTGCGGTCAAGCGGTGCAGCATCGATGTCGCGTCACTGCTGAAGGGGCTGGGGAACACGTTTCAGGGCCCCAATTCTGTCGCGGCGGCCTACGACGTCCACCTCTTCCTCCAGAATGGCACCGTGTTCTGCATCAACAGGCCGGGCAACGCGGAACCCGCAAATGGTACGCCCTTCGAGGCTACCGTGATTGAACAGGTCGACGTGATCACCAACAAAGAAGTGGACAAGAACGGGAAAGCCCTGAGCGATCTTTTCTTCACGGACAAGAACATGCTGGACGCGATGGGCATATCGATCGCCGACCTCTGCCCGAACAAGAACTGGACCGGTTACGTGTTCGTCCAGGACCTGCAGGCGCTCGGTCGCCTCTTCAGGGACGACGACGCGACGAATCCTGATTCCGGCACCTGCAACCTGAATCCGCAAGCCGGTCAGCCGGTGCAGGTCGCCGGGTGCACGCTCGCCGATGCGCTGGGCGTGTCGTGCTCGGCTCCAGGTGGAGCCAGTATCACCGCACCCTTCGAGTACGCCTGTACCACGGAGTGCCAGAACAGTGCCGGCGATCCCTGTCCTGCCGGTACGGCCACGGATCCTTTCTTCCCGTTGCCCTAGCCCATAGAGCCAGGAACACGAATCCGCCTCTCCGACCCGCTGCGAGACCTCTCGTTCCGTCATCGGGTACGGGGCGCGTGGACACCGATCACGATGGTGCTCCCCGCGCCCCCATTCCCGGACCCCCCTTCCCCCGCTAGCGCGCCTGCCCGGACTCGGGCGCCTGACGCGTCGCAGGGAACAACACGTACGCGGTAGAATGACCGGGTCGACACCGCGCTAGCGGCCGACCGGGCCATGATCGTGGTAGGAGGGTACCTGGACTGGACTCCACGCCAGCAATCCTGAAGTGACGCACGCATGACGGGACTGCGGAGGCGCATCGCCTGGCTCACGCATCTCCGCAGGCGTGCCTTCTGGCTCAATCCGGCGTCCCTCATGGTGGCCTGCCTGGTCGCCGTGCTCACCCTCTACGCCTTCGACCTCTACATCCTCGACATCATCGAGCTGAAGACGTACGACCTCCGCTTCCTGTGGCGGGG
>Ga0209382_10000443_pt1 | contig 68407 bp, 86 predicted proteins | sample SoiMetdeltSBSDD5_FD_187599 | JGI IMG/M metagenome (GOLD analysis project Ga0209382, IMG submission 187599) | Bulk soil microbial communities from a Populus tree surrounding site in Tennessee, USA - Soil MetaG P. deltoides SBSDD5 (SPAdes) (version 2) | ecosystem: Environmental > Terrestrial >...
ATCTATCCGCTCGACAAGTGGATCAAGAACCAGCGGCGCTTCACGCGCAAGGTGTACCAGCGCGAGATCGAGGTCATCGCAGATTGGACGGAGGTTCCCCATGGCGATCAAGAAAGTTAAAGCCACCCAGGTCATCTGCGACGCGTGCGGCGCGATCCAGGTCGTCACCGATCACATCGATATCGTTGGCTTCAGCGGCGTCGTCTCCGAGCAGGGAACGTGGGGAGGCACCGGGTCTGTCAAGTGGTTCGCCTGCAGCGCGACCTGCGTCAGCGCCGCGGTCGTCAACGCGATCAAGGAGTCGTACGGAAATGACGAAGATCCGAGGTAAGGGCACGTTCCGTGCGCAGCACGCCCAGAAGTCCGGGCGTGCTGCGCAGCGGACCCCGCTGCCGCCGCGCTGCACCGAGTGCCGGATGCCCGGCACCTACATGATCAACGGACAACCACGGTGTGACGAACACCGTAAGCTCTGTACGTGTCCACATGGTGACGACTCTCCCGCAAAGAATCACTGGTTCGAGTGTCCGAAGGAGTGATAAAGATGACAACGTGGTGGGATGACGTCGAGTACCTCGCCGCGCAGTCCCAGCGGATCGAAGACATGGACGGCGACAACGAAGAGTGGGAGTGCGGCGTCAGTGAAGATCACGACTGGAAGCCTGGTGACCTTGAGTGTCGACGCTGTCACGCTGACCTCAGTGAGTGGAATGAGGAGAAAGAATAGTGATGCAGATTCGATTTGACCTCGTCAAGACGGCGTACGCGCTGATTTGGACCGAGGGCGGCCGCGGCCCGTTCGCGGTGATGAGTAAGATAGAGTTCAGCAGGTTTCTCGAGACCTACGACGCGCGCAACATCAAGACCTACGTGTTCATCAGTATGAAGGGAGAAGAGCGATGAGTGAAGAGCAGAGCACCCAGTTCAGCGTCCGTGAGGCGCCGTGGTTCAAACTCGGCAAGCTGGTCGACGAGCCGGTAACGGCCAAGGAGGCCGCAGAGCTTGGCGGACTCAACTTTGACGTTGAACTGCAAGAGGTCGGCACGTTCAAACGCGACGACAGCGGAAACATCTATCATACAAGTGTCGCACCGATCGACAAGCGCCGTGCCGTCGTTGCCGTAGACAACGGCCAATTCATGGGATTCGTCTCGGCCAAAAAGTACACATCCCTCCAGTACGCGGACGCGTTCAACTTCATGGACACGATCAACCCGCGCTACGTCGCCGCGGGCACGCTACGTGACCGCCGGCAGGGCTTTATGGTCGTCAAGCCGGAGATCCAGCTTAACGTCCTGGACGGTGAGGATCCGCACGAGCTGTTCGCCGTGCTGCGGACGAGCCACGACTGCACCCGCGCCGTCGAGGTATCGGTGATGCCGCTGCGCGGACGCTGTATGAACCAGTTGACGCTCCGCAGCTTCGCCAAGGGTGTGCCACACCGCTGGTCGATCAAGCACACGACGACGCTGAACGCCAAGCTCGCGGAGGCAAAGAGCTCGCTGCAGCGTATCGGTATCTACGTCAAGCGCTACGAGCAGCTCGCACAACGTGTGGCGGATATAAACATCAGTGAGATGCAGGCGCGCGAGCTGCTGCAGATCTCGATCCCGCGACCGGCTAAGAAGACTGAGCGCATCGACCAGCAGTACCAGGACCGCATCAACGCCATGATAGATCTGTGGCAGACGTCGCCAACGGTGGCCTACGCGGGTACCGGTTGGGGCCTGGTCAACGCCGTCTCCGAGTACTACGACTGGTACCGGTCGGGCGGAACTCCCGAGTCCCGCTTCCTCAACGCGCTGGAGGGACAGACCCACAAGATCGTTAACAAGGTGGCGGGTCTCGTTCTGTCCGCCGCGTAGGGGAGGTCAGGTGTGGATCCTAGACGTGCCCCACTGGATGCTACGGGGTCGCTGCCGCGGAGCCAACCCAGAGATCTTTGACGGTGATCCGCTCTATGAGGAGACCGCCAAGGGCTTCTGCGCCCGGTGCGTCGTACGTACCGAGTGTCTGAATTACGCCCTCGAACACGGCAGCGCCGTCATCGGAGTCTGGGGCGGACTTAGTGAAGATGAACGCAACGCCCACCGGCGTGGCGGTCCGCGTCTCTCGTGTCCCGGTTGCCGCACGACGTTACACTTCAGCGACGGCCGAACCGAGATCTGTCTCAGCTGCGGACTGACGTGGAAGTCTTAAAGACGATGCTCTAAGACGCCACTGGCCGTCTCTCGTACGAAACAACGGAGACGGCCAGTTCTATGTCCAGCGCACGCTACGTGCCGCTTGTTTCGCGTTCTAGCGTAACCGCGCGCGTCCACGCGTCCAGCCAGCGCCACGCGTTGCGCTCGATGGTCAGCTTGGCGGCGGCGTCTCGGCCGGCTAGCGCGCTCTCGGTGCGGCGGTCCGCGCTCTTAACCAAGCTATGAACGTACTTTCGCCACTCATGTGAATTTTTTGCGAGCAGACCGACGCCAAGACGCGCCAAGCGAGAGTACTCAGCGCGCGGTGACATGACGCACGGAACGCCGACCGCCGCGTACTCCAGCGGCTTAAGCCATGACTTAGCGGCGTTAAACTTAGAGTCCGCCAGCGGCGCGACCCCGATACCGATCGTGTTAACCGCCAGGGGCCACGCGTTGATGTCCCTTATGACGTCCGTCGTGTCGATCGTGTAGCGCGTCGAGACGCCCAGCGCGGTATGAACGCCCGCCAGCGGGCCGGCGACACGGAACTGGCAGCCAAGCTGCAGCAGCTGCGCCATAGAGGGTCCCATAACCTGCAGGTCGGTCGGGTGTGAGTGCACCGAGCCAGCCCAACCGATGACGTTAGAGTCGGTATGTTCGATCTTCAGGTAGCGCTCGGGAACGCAGTTGCGCAGAATGTGTACCGGGGTCTTGGCGCCGTAGCGCGTCGCTAGCGCGTCGGTCGAGACCGTCACCAGTGACGCCGCGTCGCAGGCGAGCAGCGTGTTTTGCCACGAGTGTACCGCGTTGGGCCCGCTGGGATGCAGCGCGTGGAACGCTGGATTGGCCGGGTGGATGCACGTTAAGTCATCATCCATGTCGACGACGACGGCGGTACCCGCGTTGCGGATGATCGGTATCGCCTGCACCAGGTACCGGTGCGTGACGCGTTGGAACACGATGACGTCCGCGTCCTGCGGAATCCGGACCTGGACAACGTGATCACCGTCGAGCTTGGCCTGCAGCATCTGGTCACGTTCCTGTGACGTGACGATCACGACGTCATGTCCCTGGCGCTGCAGCTCACGCGCTGGCCAGATCAGCCGGTAGTAGCCGCAGCCGGTGGTGTCGGCCGGAAAGATGTAGATCTTCACCGGATCCACCGGACCTCATCATAGTCGACGTACCACATGCAGTAGCTGAGATAGAAGATCCATAAGCCAAGCAAGGCATCATACAGCAGTCTTACCACCGGTCCGGCCTTCCGCTCGTGTTGTTACCATGGTGGTGCCAGACCCAGGTCACCTCAGGAACGTGCAGAAACGCCGCGCCAACCTCCAGCAGCCGCAGATAGAAGCCCCAGTCGTCATAGTCGCTGTCCGGTGACGTGGCCGGCGGACCGAACAGCGCCTGCTTGGCCAGGTTGGCGTACACGAGAGACGTCACCGGTATGTATGACTTCTGACGCAGCAGGTCAGCGTCGAACGGCTGACCGAAGCGTCCCCACTCCTCGCGCTGCGGAAGTATCTCGCCCCGCGCGTCGACCACGCGGCAGCCGGAATAGACCACAGTGGCACCGGACCGCAGCGCGTGATGCAGCAGGATCGTAAGGTGATCCGGTAGAAGCTCATCATCGTCGTCGAGAAACGCGACCCACGTCGTTGATATGTGATACAGCGCCCGGTTGCGCGTCAGCGCCGAGCCGTCGTGTCGCTTGTCGAACGAGATGACGACGTTCTCCGGCTGGTGAGTCTGCGCCGCGACGCTCGTGACCGCGCGCGTCAGCTCGAAACGACGCGTCGGGATATGCGGTATGATGACGGTTACCCTGTCCACAGCTGTCCCCATTCAGTAACCCGTCACTGCCACCTGGTTGGCAGTCCGCTGGTGTGATGTCCGTGCAGCCGGTAGTGCCAGGTAATCTCACCGGTGCCGGCAAACTTCGCGCTGATGTTCATACACCGCAGGATGAACATCCAGTCCTCTCCCATCCAGTCTTGGTGAAGCGGACCATCCGGCATGAGAAAACCGGCCTCCTTGGCGATTCGCGTTCGTACCATGACATTCATCGTCGTGTGATGTGGCTCAGTGGGATTGAACTGCCGGCCGCGATGCATCGGAAACGGGTTGTTGCCGTCGAACCACGAGTACAGGAAGTCGGCACCGGTATCATGTTGAAGGTTCAACAGCGTCTCAACGTGGTGCGGATACCAGAGGTCGTCGTCATCGAGAAAGGCAACCCACTCGGTCTGTACGGCGTCCAACGCCCGCTGACGGGTCCGCGCCGCACCCTCGTGATTACAGTCCAGCGCGACGGAGATGCCACCGTGCAGCGTCACCGTCTGCGCCTGCACCGAGCTGACGGCCTCTGACAGGAGGTTGCCGACGCGCGGCGGAATGGCCGCGATCGCTGCCGTGACGTCTACCGTCTTCTTCACTTAGCCAGAGCTCCCACGGCACACTGCCACTTGGGGCGCGCGTCAGCGACCGGCCAAAGCAGCTTGACTTCATCCATATTCATCGGCACGACGCTCGACCAGCCCGCGTCTTCCAGCAGCTCAACGAGTCGCGTCTCGGTACACTCCCACAGGTGAACGTCGCCAGCCCACCGGCCAGCGCCGAAGCGCAGCGAATCTAGCGTCGCGCCGTACTCGTCCGACCCGGTCTCACCGAGCAGCTCGCGGCCGCGGTCGACGTCCGGTCCAACGATCATGATCGCGCCGTTAATGACCATACAGTCGCGCAGCCGTGACAGCAGCGTCCACGCGTCTGCACGCGTCAGGTGCTCTAGGACGTGTCCCGCGTAGACGCACTCGACGCTACCCGTCGGCCACGGCAGCTCACCGGTCAGGTCGACACGCTGGTCAGCGCGGTGCGGCATTTCAGGTAGGTCGACGTTGAGCCAGCCGTTTGCGTAGCGGTCGCCGCAGCCTAGGTTAAGTTGCACGCTCATACCTCCTACAGCAGGGTCGGCGCGGGAATCGGTAGGATCCAGTGGCCGCCGTCGATCGTGAACTGCTGCTCATTACGCATGATTGAACCGGCGTAGTTCCACGCGAGTAGCAGGTAGGTGTCAGTAATCTCATGATCGACGACGGTCTGGTTGTAGATCTTTATTCCCGTTCCCGGAATGTAGCGCTCCTGCTTCGCTTCAGTCGTATCGGTGACGTAGCGTAGCAGCTCACCGTCGATGCCACAGAAGTTAAGCAGCGTCGTCGCCTTGGCCGGCGCGCCGTATCCAACAACTGCGTGACCGGCGTCACGTTCGTCAAGCAGCAGCTGCAGAAGCCGTTGTTTGAGCCGCTCAGCACGCCCCTGGAGCCCGAGGTAGACGTTCGTGTCCGTTAACCAGGCTTCAGAGCTGACGACGCTGGAGACTCGTCTAGAGACCTGACTCTGCCGGCGCAGCTTGACACGCAACGAGCCACCCTGTCGGTCAGTAAGCTGCGCGTCAACGACGTACAAGCCGTGGTTACGCGCCGCAGAGCGCAGACTGGTCAGCGAGAAGAAGTTGCGATGCTCGTGGTAGACCAGGTCGAACGCGTTATTGAGGATCAAGTCAGGTAGGTACTGCACCTCGACATACACGGTACCCTTGAACGCCAGCAACTCATCGATACCGGCGAAGACGTCAGAGACGCTCTCGACGTGCGCCAAGACATGGTTCGCGATGATGACGTCTGCGGGCCCGTGCTGCGCGTGAATCTCGTGTGCCAGGTTGCGGCCGAATGGCTTGACGACCGTCTCGACGCCGCGCTGCGCGGCGACCTCAGCCGGTCCGTCAGCTGGATCAACTCCAATGACACGCCAGCCCGCGCGCAAGAGCAAGTGTGAGAAATCACCGTCGTTTGACCCGATCTCAACTACGAGCGGCTTGCGTGCCAGTCCGCTGTCGCTTAGATTCCACTCGTTAAGAACGTCGTTGGCGTAGCGCGCATGATAGAGCGACAGCGGCTTGGATGCACTTGAGTAGAACGAGTAGCCCGAGCCGAATAGGTCCGGCACCACCTCGAGCAGCTGAACCAGGTGGCAGCCGGCGCAGACCGCCAGCTGCAGCGGGTAGTGCGTCACCGTCTCGTTGTCCTTGGTGTAGTTGTCCGCGATCGGCGACAGTCCCAAGTCAAGAACCAGGCGCAAGTCGTCGTAGTTGCACGCGCTGCAGCGCGTCCTCTTCATCGTTGTCCCCACTTCGAGTTGAAGATCTCCTCGGCACGCAGCCGCATCTCGTGAGATTTCTCGGTCTTATAGCCGAAGGTCGTATGATGATAAGTGTCGATGTCAGCGACGTAGACCCGCTTGCCGGCGTGCCTTGCCTCGAGACAGACGTCATCGTAGCCGTGAAATTCATAGCGTTCATCGAAGCGCAGCTCCTGAATCGCCCACGGCGAGAACACCATAAATGATCCCTCAACGATGTCGACGTCTCCCGCAGACCGGTCACCAAAGTGAAGAAGTGCGCTGTCGGTCGACTGGTGACCGATCGGGTCGACGTCCCACCAGTTAAGTGACGGTCCGCCCCCGGCGACACCGATGATTGCGATTTGCGGATCTGCCGCAAAGACGGAGATAATCATCGGTTCTGTCAACGGATCAGTCATCTCGAGGTCATCGTGAAGTAGAACGACGGCATCCAAGTCATAGACTCGAAAGCCGTCTAGAATCGCGTTATACGCCACCGAGATCGAAATCTGGTTAAACGCCGTTAGGACCGGTTGATTCTTTGGGATCCGCGGCTCGACGTACCGGTGAAACTTGTCCCACGTGCCGACGCAGCAGCCGTAGCCGATCTTCACCATGGCCGCCGTCCCCACTTAAGCGCGAACGTCTCACCGTCGCGGCCGGCCTGCTCAGCGAGTGCGCCGCACGTCGTCGAGTTGGCTAGCGTGTTGAGCGGCGCCTCGCCCGGTAGCATCAGAACGCCGCCGGCTTGGATCGCTTGCCACTCAAAGTCAGTGTCGCCCCACCACCAGTGCATCTTCTCGTCGGCGCGCAGACCAAGCTCGCCGCGAACAACGAACGCCCACGGACACATACGAGTCATGATGTTGCCGTCGATCTGCGTCTTTAGGTGTGGCATGCCGGCAGTCGTTTGTGTGTACGTGCACGCGATCGCGGGAACGTTCAGATGCTTTAGCGACTCCGTCGTCCGAAACAGCGCTCCAGCAACGTTGTCATACCAATTGGCGGGCAGTGATGTGTCGTCATTGAGGACCGCGACATCCCACAGCTTTTCACCAAACGCCTTGACGGTCATCTCGATGACGTTAAACGCCGTGTTCCACATCTTATAGAGGTGAGGCGGCTGCTCGTCATCACGGTGAACGATCGTCTTGACGTCCGGAACCTGCATACGCAGCCACAGCGAAGACAGAGGTAGGTCACTGGCATTGTCGATGACGTAGACGAAGTCGACCTGGCCAGCTAGCTGGCGCAGCAGCGAGATCAGCTGTTCGTGACGGTTACGTGTTGGGATAATCGCGTATCGGGGGACTCTCACCGGCCTACCGTATCACGCGAAGGGGTCGCTACGGCGTCTCGGTGATCGTGCACGTGATGACGTCGAAGGTGTCGATGTTAACGTTACCGGCACCGAGAAACTTACGAAAGCGCAACGTGCACTCGTAGACGCCGGCCGCGAAGTCCGCTGGCAGGTGAAACGCGGCCCCGACGTTCAGGTGCTGCAGCGCGGTGTTATATATCATGTGTGTCGTCGTGTAGTCGGTACCGTCGATCTGGATCGCGCCCTCGACGCCGATGCCGTTAGCGCTGACGTACGCTGCCATATTGTGGTTAACGTGAATCCGACTTGACGTGTAGTACTTAACGAACCGGATCGTGGCGGGTACGGCGCTAACCAGAACGTCATGAAACGCCGTATCTCCGAAGACCTGTGCATCAGGAGCGATGTACGTCGACTCCTGCGACGGACCAGGTCCGCGACTGAGGTTGTTAACGACGTAGTTTAGGTTTGGCAGCACCGACTGCACCATCACTCGATCGCCAGGCGCCGCGGTGCCAGTCATCAACGTCGCGGGAACGTTGACGACTGAGCTTCCCTCAAAGCCCTCACCGTCGAACTGAATCATAAGTGACGTGCTCTCGCCGGTGACTACCGTCGCCGGCCGAAGCTGCCACATGTCGCTGCGGTATGAGGGCGTTCCACGCAAGCCTGCAACGCTCTCGGCAATAGCTAGCGGTGTCGTCACAGAAAAGTCCTTCGTAAGATATGACGCATTGGCCGTATGATATCTAGTGGAAGTGTCCAGCTGATTTCTTGCCACAGCTTTTCCTGCCAGCGGATGACGTCGTACGAGTCGTGACGTGGATCCGGCAACGTCTCCAGCTCAACCTGCTGAAAGAGCGTTTGTGTCTGTACGAGCTGCTGCGCGATCGCCGCGGCTTGACCACGTGTAGTAACTTGACGCGTCGTTACCTCAGACACGATAAAGCCGCGGTTAGCGATCGAGTGCGGCGCCGAGCTGGGAACGTCGGCCGATGCGATGACCGCTTCATCGAATACCGCGGCGCCGTTTCCGATGACGACAAACCGGTTGGGAGCGTTAATCAGGTTATCGCTCTCGATGATCTGGTCGCGTATCACATTACCAGAGTCAAAATCAAAGTCTGGAATCTCATGCACGGGATCGAAAGTGCGCTTAAGCTGTAGCACCGAGTTGTTGTCAAACCACGGCGACAGGTAGTCTCCGTCAACGGCGAGCTGCTCCAGCACCTGCCCGCCACGGGTACCAGCGGCCCACGATCCCAGCGTCGTGAACTCGGACGAACCGGCAATGTAGAAGTCAATGGGATACCGCGATAAAAAACGGGTCAGCGCTGCCGACGCGACTTCGCCGTTAAGCGAGTTGGCGCCAAATGCGTTCGGAATCTGCTGGTCGATGATGAATCCCTCATCATAGAACGAGGCGATCGACTGATTTCCGCCGCTCAGTCGAAACTGCGCCCAGTCGGACGGGACGTATCGACCGAGCGGAAACTCCTCATCTTTAATGACCATGAAAAGCTGTAGGCGTGAAGAGATGCTGTTGAACGCGTTCGTATCGACTGTGTCAAGCGTCACCCCGGTGAGAGTACGTTTGATTGTCGCAAGTGTGTTGTGGACTAGAGATCCCGACTGACTGATGATCGGATTAATCTCACGCGTGTAGCCGGTTACCGCATCTACGAGCTCAAAACGCAGCGTCGCCATACGCTGACCAACGTACGGCCGGCTGTCAAGCAGCACGTTGACGGGAGTCTTAGTTAAGTGTGTCACCGTGATACCCGATTAATACTAGGCAACACCAAGCTGCAAATCAGATAGAGACAGACCAGCGTCCACACGTATATGAGCGCAATCACGTCATCAGTTAGGTAGGTACGTGCCGCTTGCGTGACGTATGTCCCGATCATAATTCCTAGTCCGAGCACCGTAACCGCTAGAAGTGCACCGATCTTGACATTTAGTCGCCGACGACATCGTTCTACTTTATTCATCTGAGTTTACCTCCTCTCATCTTGATTTATCATAGTATCACGCCGGATCAAACGGACTGGCTGTGTCCGTCGTCTGTATGACCTCGATCTCCGCGAGGTAGATCGTCCGGTCACCCTGAACGACGCCGTCCGGCACGATGACCGTCGCAAACCAGCGGTTGCCCAGCTCGTCGCGGACACAGACGTAGTCCAAGTCTGCCCACACTAAGTCACGCAGCTGACGGAAGTTCGCTAGACTCGGCAGCGCGATCGCCGCGTTATTGACCAGTATCGTGCGCTTAAAACGCTCACCACCACGTTCAAGCGGCCGCACCGCCATGAAAAAGTCTCGGCCGAACAGCCGTTGCAGCGAGACGGTGTCAGCCTCAGGGAAACTGAACAGCTCGGCCGGCCGGCTCTCCCACTGCATAACATACGCCAGGCTGGCGGCCACGCTCGCGTTGCTGGTGAAGATAAGTACCGAGTTACCCGCTCCGGGCGCGTTGAGCGTGACACCCGGTGCCGGGATCGTTCCCGAACCGGTTACCCAGGGTCCCGCGAAGTCCAAGACGTTCAGCGTCCGGATCCGGTACAGACTGAGTACGCCGACGCGCGCCTCAAAGTCACTAAATGCTGTGACCAGCGGATCTGTAGACAGCATGACCGTTTGCCAGTCGGTGAGAGCGTCGGACCGCTGGATCTCCAGCGCCGTAACCGACGTATTCACGGGAGTGGCGATGATCTCAGCTTCACCATGTAGCGTCCAGACGCGACCGGCAGCGTCAGTGAAGGTCGTAGTACCGGCAGCCTGCAGCCTGAAGTCTGGGTTAGCCACCGCTGAGCCGGCGATGCCGTTGCGAACCTCAACCGCGTGAATGATACCCTGTGTAGGCGTAAGCGTGCCGTTGGAGTGCGTTCCGATCTCAAGCGCGGCGGTACCGGCGAAGATCGATGTCACGCCACCCTGGACGACCGGTGCCCCGAGTTGAACCCACGTCCCATCGATGGTGCTAGCGGTATAAAATGTGATCGTCCTACCGGCGGCGCCGTTGTCGACGTCCAGCGTCGCGCGTATGGCGAGTCGACCTCCGTTAACCACGGGTACGGTCGTAGTTGAAGACGCGGCAAGCGCGTTGATACCGTCACTGCTCCACACAAACTGAAGTCCACCAGTATCGGTAACCTGCAGCGCGTAGCTTCGCTGGTTGGTGCCTTCTTGGTTCCACTTAGAGACGACGGTCTCGAAGACTCCCGGTGACCAGTCACTCAACGTCAGGTCGGTACGCAGGTCGATGTCACCGACGATGTCTAGCGCGGCGTTATCAGGTGTCGAGGCGTAGGAACCAGGTATGCCCGGTAGACTGAGCGCGGTGGTGTACGGCAGCGTGCTCCACGTGAGCCGGTTGTACCGGACTCCCGTCGGAACGCAGGCGCTCGGCAGGCACGCCGTACCGATGCCGCTGACCGCCTGCGACAGCGTTGTGACGGCAAAACCAGTTACCGTCGGCGGATCCTGTGAAAAGATCAGAACCGCGTCGCTCGTCGTGTCGTTAGCGACGCCAGAGACGCCCGGCGACTGCCAGATCAGAGCGTCAGTGCTGCCCAGCGGTGCCCAGTACGTCGCGGGACCGGTCGCCGCGGCGTTAGCGTTCGGTCCCCACGCGCCGCTCGGACCGGAGGCAACCATCACCTGCCACTGGTTGCCAGTCAGCTCACTAGACGCGGACCAGCGCCAGTCGGACGTGCCGGCACTCGGCGCTATCGCCACCGGCGTCGAAAACGTCAGGTTGACTTCACGCCAACCGTCGACGATCTCTTCTAGCGCGTCGAAGCTTGCGACGCTGATCGATACCTGCTCGCTACCGACGAGCGTCGCGGCGCCGTTAAGCGTCCACACCCGACCGGCGGCGTCGGTAAATGAGGTAGTTCCGGACGGCTGGATCGCGAAATTCGGATTAGCTACCTCGGTGTCCGCGATGCCGTTGAGCACGGCGGCCGCGTAGACGATTCCGGTGACGTTGTTGATGGTTTCCTGCTGCGTGCCGACTCGAACCGGTGACGTGCTGTTAAAGATGGACGTTGTACCTGCCTGGGTAACCGTCGCGCCGACCTGCGTCCAGGGTCCGTCGATGGTTGGCGCGGTGTAGAACGTAGCCGTCTTACCACCCGCGCCGTTGTCGACGTCAAGAGTGAAGCGAAGTGCTAGACGTTGCCCGTCACGCGGGGAAATCGGCACCGTGGCCGCGAAGGAAGAGAGACCTACAAGTGTTCCGTCACTTGACACATTCGCATTCAGTGTGCCAGCTGAATCAATATAGAACTGCCAGCTCAACTGGCCTACGGCGCCCCACTTAGACATCAACACCGGAACGTTCGCATCCGTCCAGTCGACCATTGAGAGGTCAATGCGAAGGTCGATGTCACCGAGAACGTCTAGCGCCGCGACGTCTGGCGTCGAGGCGAAGCTGCCGGCGGTGCCGGGTAGAACCATTCCGCCGTTGCGCGTAAGGGTCAGCGGTATCGTCGTGTTACCGTAGCGCCGCGCGTAGTAGCGTACCTGCGTGTACGCGCCAGCTGCCGGATCGTCCTCAATGCTCTGTGTTGCTATGCGCGCTCCGTAGATCGGCGCGCCGAAGCTGGTGCCGTACGGGTGAACGCCGGTGACGATCTGCGTCGCGGTATGCAACGTGATCTGTGTTAAAACCGGGTCTGGCTGAGCGATCGTAAACTGTTCATCTTCAACAAGCGTCTGTTGGATCCAGCGAACCCGCTGACGCGGCAACTGGTAGTACTCACGGTTAGCGTGAATCTGCGGTGCACCCTGGTAGATTGAGCGTGATGACATGTCTCGGTGATAGATCGTTACGACGTATTCACCCGCTGACAGAGTGTTTCCCTGTGTGAACGTCTCGGGGTTGTACAGGCGTGTAGCTATGGCTCCGGCGTTGTAGAATTCAATCGGCAGCACCGGTGAGTTGGCGATCGTGGTATCATATGTCTTGAAGCCGCCGTAGAGAACCCGAGTCTCCTCGCAGTATATGACTTCAAGATCCATAAATCCGAGAAAGACGTCAAATCCAGTCGCGTTGTTTTGCAGAGAGACGACAAGCGGCGGACTGGCTCCTGACCGAAAGCGATTGAGTTCTTGAAATCGCCACGGTAGGATCGTCCGTTGCCCACGCGCGATGGCCGTCGTGTCCCAGAATGGGTTCATCTCGCTAATCGACAGGGTAGAGACCTTTGAAATGTTATCGATGCTAGTCATCTCAGTGGCCTGTGGAAATGTGATGGTGCTGTTTACGGTGTCTTTGATAGCGAACGAGAAGCTATCAGCGTTACCAAGGTTAAATGAGCTCAGCGCGTAGCGAATCCGGACATCGAGTATCCGCTTACCAAGCAAAATTGCGGCGTACGTGTTGGTGTCAAAACTGACGCGCAACTGTGAGCTGATGCCCGTATCCGCGGTAAAGATGATAAATTCGGTGTCTTCAGGATTAAGCAGCGCGTTGACGCCGGCGGTGACATCGATCGATCCAGGGTTATTTACGGTGATTGCTGACGCGGGAATGTTAATCTTCTTAACGGGACCGCTCAGCATCTCTCGACCGGACGGATAAACCGCGATAAAGTCGCACGCATTGGCTAACCGGTTATCGGGAATCTTGTTGACGTAGAATGCGCCCGACACCGGAATTGTCGTTGCGTCAATCATGAACGTATAGCCACGTTCGATGACGCCGTCGGGAACATAAGGCGCGTGTCGGATCGGTACCCACTCTTGGCCCAGGATGTATGGCGCGTGCGGGTTGTACTGTCCCATCTAGACCGCCCTTAGCTGAACGCGAACGTTACGTGTCATAAGCTGGTCAGCGATGCCGTCGCCAACGGCGCGCCCGGCGGCGCGGGCCTGTCCCTCGGTCGGCAACGCACCGTTAAAGCTGACGCTGATCGCTCCCGGTCCGAAGTTGACCGTCATCCCAGCTCCCGGCGCGTCACCGCCGAAGAACTTCTTGATGATGTCTTCCAGCGTCGAGATTGGAGAGACAACCTCATCCTCAGAGCCTTCACCGACGTTTGCCAGGATGCCGCCGGGCCGGTGACGGATGACGGCTCCCGAAGCCAGGCGGGGAATCCGCGCCAGGCTACCGGGTAGCAGGTCATCGATCGTCTTGATGCCTGAGTTGATTTTGTCGATCGCACGGTTGAGGAATCCCTTGACTGAGCTGACGATGTCACCCGCGACGTCTCCGATGAACGACCCGACCGACCGGAAACCGTTCATGAACGACTGGATGAGGTTCTTACCAGCCTGCAGGAACAGCGGCGCGAGCGCGGCAATGCGGTTTGGCACCGAAAAGATGAACGCGACGATCTCGTTGAACTTCTGTACGATGAACGCCTGCGCGTCGTCAAGCGCGCGCTTGAAGATGTCCAGAAGCGTCGGTCCCGTGCTCGTCAGGGCAGCACCGATGCGTGACGGTAGTGACACAAAGAAGTCTACGATCTTTCCGGGAAGCACCTGAATCGCGAACAACAGCAGACCGATCTGCGTTCCGATGACCTTAAACGCGGTGTCGACGGCGTTCGAGATCGCGCTTCCGATGATTCCCGGTATGGTCTCTAGAAACGCGCCAAGCTGGCGCATCTTGTCAGGAACCGTCCCGAAGAAGTCACCGATCACACCAATGAGATCTACGAAACCCTCACCGATCAGCTTGACGAGCTTTATCGTGTTGTTGAACTGGAAGGTGAGAAATGAGAACACGGTCAGCGTCGCACCCAGCGAGACACCCAGCGCCTTGACCAGCAGAACAAGATCCTTTAACGCCTGCTGTCCGTCGGCGGACTTGAAGAAGTCATCGAGCCGCACCGTCAGGTCCGTCAACGTTACGATAAAGTCGTGACCTGACTCCTCGGTTCCGGCAAAGATCGTGCCGAGCAGCCCGCCGAGCGCCTTGGTTAGACCGATGAGTTCCTTGACGGTCCGAATGGCGTCCTCGACGAACTCGTTGAACGCGCCGCTCTCGATCGACTTGTTGATGAAAGCCGTGAAGGTATCCAGCGCGCGCCCGAGCGCGTTGACCAACCGGTCGACGAACGGTAGGCCGGCGCTGGTTGTCACCGCGATCGCGTCCAGTAGACGTATGATCGGTCCGCTGAGCTTATTGATGATGTTAGCGGTCGCGTTGAAGACGTCGTTGAGCGCGTTGACGGCGTTGATCGACGTCGCGAACTTGGCCAGCTGGTTAAAGAACTGGCCAAGCGTCGCGGCGATCAGCCTGAAGTTGTCGGAGATCAGCGGCAGCACGCTCGCTAGTAGGCTAAAGCTGCCGCGCACCTGTGAAAAGAACGCCTCCTGCACACCGCGCTGAAACTTCTTGAGCAGCGGCAGCAGACCAGCCACCTCACGCGCAACCAGGCGCGCTGACGGTGACAGCTTCTTGAGCGCCTCGTTGATCTTATCTATGTCACCCTCGGCGAGCGCCGAGACGGCGTCACCAAAGTTCTGAAACGCGACCACCGCGGGAACGATCGCCGCGACGAGCACGCCGAGACCGGCCGGCAGGATGCCGACCAGCCCGATGAGCTGCGACAGCGCGGCCGCCAGCGCGATGATCGCGGGAACTAGCGCCAGGATCAACGCAAGCAGCGGACTTGACGTGACAAATCCACCGAGACCCGAGCCGATCTGCCCGATCGCGCGGCCGGTCTCGGTGACGATGTCCGTAAGCTTTTCAAAGCCACGACGCAGCGGACCGAACACGCGGCGCTCGACGTCTTCCCCGACGTTATCGATGTCGTTACCGATGTTTTTAATGCTGCGTCTGATCGACCGACCGGCGTCGTCGAACTCGGTCTCCATGCGCTTCGTCAGGTGATTCGTGCTGTCTATGATCTCTTCGAAGACGGCGTCGGTGCTCTTCTCGAGGTCAACGAACCGCTTGTCGATCTTCTCGAACAGCTCGTCAAACTTGTCGTCGATACTCTTGAGGTCGTTACCGATGTTCTTGTCGATCTCGTCAAAGCTCTTATCGATGTCTTTCTCGAGCTTATCCAGTGACCTGTCACGAACAACGATGTCGACGTACGCGACGTCGATGGGGTTAGTCACCGCGGCCTCCGCAGCTCGAGACCGATCTGGTTGACATCACTCAGAGTCGTCTCACGTACGTTGAACCACGCCGGCACGGGGATGCCGATCTCCGCGGCGAGCTGGTCCACCCGCGTCATCTCGCTACCGCTGGTCAGCCGGCCGAGCAGCTGCGCGCGCAGCTGGTCGACGCCGCGACGCTGCTCCTGTGACATCTCACCCTCCGCGACGGTCGCAAGAACGATCCAGTGTTGTACCAGGTCGAGAAACCGGACGGGATCTAGCTCGAGGGGATCAACTGATCGAGCTGCGCACCAGCCGGAGAACTCGTGCCACCGTCGTCGCTCTGAGATGAGTCCGATGAGTCCGACGACGGCTGTGTAGGGCGTCGCGTATACACCTCAACGATCCACGAAACGATGGCAAGAAGCTGCTGCGTGTCGATCGGTTGCTTCGTGTCAGCCAGACGTCTCATGAATTGCGTGAACGACTCGGGCACCACAAAGACCTTGAAGATACCCTCAAGCACCTCAATGACCTTAGCGGCGTCACCGTCTTTAATCGCCTGTGTCAGGTCGTTGCTCCGCCATAGCTTCATGACATCTTGCAGCGCAAAGATCGTCAATCCCGATACACACTCAAAGACATCGTCGTCGACCTGAAACTTTACGGGTACGCGCTTCTTGGTGAAGTCCTTGAACATAATCTCTTCGGACACCGTATTCTCCGTTTCGTCAGATCTGGACCCTACAACGCCCAGAGGTGACTCAGGTACAGAGCTACCCGGCGGTCCGGAACGCCGGCAGCGCGTCGGTCAGGAACGGGTTCGGTTTCATACCGCGAACGTACTTAGCGAAGACCAAGCCGGCGTGCTTTCCCTTCTTAGCGCCGTAGATCTTTGAGCGAAAGACGAGCACCTTGCTGAACCTTGGCCGGATAAGAGTGTGTTTTGGTCCGTAGAGACCGGTACCGTCGTGAACGTAGAGCGCGTAGTGCACACCGGTACCGACGCGCACGGCCAGTCCCTGCGGACGCATCAGCAGGTTGGTGCCGATGCTCGCGCGCAGGTGTCCGGTATCAATGCGTTTCGGCTTACCACCGACGCCGGCCAGGTTGCGCTTGGCGCGTGACTCGACGCGCTTACCGCGCTTGATGAGATCCTTCGCAACGGCACCGGCGGGATTCTTGAGCATGAACTGCAGCTGTGCCTCGTTGAAAACGTGGTGAACAGAAGACACGATAAGCCTCCTAGATCAGCTCGAACTTGTAGGTCAACTCGACGCCAGCGCAGTTTCCCTCGGGACCGACGCGCATAGCGCGTCCGACGCTGAACTTGGCGATCTGGTAGCTGTCCTGTAGCGTCGTCAGGCAGCACTCGACGGCGCGGCGCAGCGCGAAGGCGTCGGCCTGCATAATTATCGCGGCGGCCCGCAGCGCGTCGCACGTTGGTGATCGCGGCGGAGTCGTATTGGTCATTCCCGGTACGCAACGGATGATCGATGCCAACACCGTGTAGACCAGTGGACGCGAGTTGCAGCCGCCGACTCCGATCACCTGCTCTGAGGCGTCAGCCGGAAAGATCAGCGTCGGGTAGTCGTCCTGGATCGTCTGCGCAAACTGGCCGCAGTCACAGCCGTCCCACGCGATGTTTCCAGGTACGAGCAGGCAGACGCGCATCTTATCCGGTACGCCGCCGGACTCAGGTGTGTTCTCAAGCTCCTCGACAACACACATACCGATGCCGGTGACGATGACGGCGGCGGTTAGAGACTCAATCACGGTGTTGTCCCCCACGCTCGGTGCTGCGGTCCGTCCAGGTCGTAGACCGTTGAGCGTGCGTCCAGGTGGTGTGGATTGGCGGTCTTGATGAGCAAATCACACATGCGCAGCTGGATGAAACCGGTGTTAAACAGGTCCGCGACGTTTGCGATCGTCATCGAGATGCCCTGCCGGCTGACGTCAACGACTCCCTGCGGCAGCTGACAGTCCAGACAGAGCAGGTACTTAGCGATCTCATTTGCCAGCTCACCGACCGCGAGCCGACCGAGCATCGGAACAACCTCACCGTAGTCGACGGACACCGACCACGTGTCGACCTCCGTGTCTGCCAGGTTCATGTTCTGGCAGAACGGCCACAGGTTACCGCCGAGCCGAACGAGCTTGCGGTAGTCGTCAATCCGGTAGTCGACGTTCTTCTCCAGTACGACTCCGTTAACCTTTACCTCGGTGACGTCGTAGACCGGCCCGGGAAGAACCGTCTCCTCCAGCGCGACGCATGAGCAGGAGTCGTTCGGGCACGTCCCACAGGCCAGGTTGTACCACGTTCCGGCCCACCAGTACGGCTGCGGATACGTGCCGTACTGCCACCACGTGTGCCATGGAAACGTCGAGCTGCAGCTCTGCCGGCACGGACGAAGCTTAACGTTGCACAGCCCGAAGCGCTGCGCGGTCAGCTGGTATAGGATCTCCGATGCGGCCTGAACGGCGTCACCGGTTACGGCGGCCGCACCGGTCTCCAGTAGGACACTGCACGAACCTCCCGGCCAGATCGCGTCCCACGGCTCGCACGGACCGAACTTGTAGAGATGCACGTCACCCTCCTCTCCCGCGGAGGGCTGCGGCGCCCGCCCGGTACCGCTAGCGACGCCCGCCGTCACCGTAACGTTTACTGTAGCTGCTCCCGCGGTACCCGTTCCCGCTGCGACGTCCGCGTTGGCGACGTTGCCGCCGAACGCGTCAGCGTCCAGCGCCGCGCCGGTCCCGGTTGACACGCCCGCCGTAGTCGTCACAGCGACGGACGGCGTCGGCGCCGAGCCTGTGCCGTCTGAGACGCCCGTAGACGCCCGAACTAGCCCGGCCCCGGCGTTGGCTACCCCCGTTCCGGCGGCGTTTCCGGCGCTAGCCGTCGTACCGGCGGCCTCGACGTTGACGTCCGCGAAGAAGTACGCCTCATATGACGTCGCGGGCATGGCAGCTTGACCGGCGGCGTTGTTGAACCGTCCCGTGGTCGAGACGACCAGTCCGCCCGAGCCGACGGGAAACGTCTCGCTGCCGTCGTCGACGAAGACGCCCGTACCGATGAAGTAGACGTTGACGACGTAGTCTTCAGCGGGATCAAGCGCGACGTCACCGGGTGTGGTGAACAGCGCCGAAGAAAATGACATCCACGCGTTGGCGCCCGGACTGCCGTGTCCAGCGGCGTTGAGGTTGGAGTCAGCGATCAGCGTCGTGTCAGAGATGCGCCACAGCTGCCAGAAGAAGGTGCCCGGTCGACCTCCCGTAGGCACCCACGCGCGTCCGCCGGCGCACGTGGCGTCGGCCGAGACGGTAAACTCCATACCCCAGCCGTGATTGGCGCCGTCGAAGTCGCTTCCCGTCGGGGTCTGACCGGTGAAGATGGTGTCGGTCACGGCACCACCTCACTATGTATGCGTGTAGCGCAGGATGCCGTTCGCGTGCCAGGCTACGGTGAACTGACCGTTGGTGACGCCGTTCGAGCCGCCGAAGTAGTTGTAGCAGACGCCCTGGTTGGCGACCGGCGCGGCAAGCGTGTCGTCATAAACCTCACAACCGAAGACGTTCGCCAGCGTCGCCGCCGAGCCAGACGCCGTGTCATTGGCGTCGAGAAAGACGACATCGGACGTGGCGCTGTTCAGCGTCTGGCCCGTCAGCGCGACGCCGCCCTGTGGCCACTGGATCGCCTGGAAGACCTCGTTACCCGCGCTAGTCCACTGGCCGGCGTTGTACGCCGTGTTGGCTGACGACGCGTTTGAGTCAGGAGTGATGTCGTTGTCATAGAGCGCGACCAGCAGCGCGTCGGCGTCCAGGTCGAACGCCGCCACGTTTCCGAGGACGTCCGCTAGGAAGGCGCGAAAGATCTTAGACGCGGTCCAAGCCACTATGACCTCCCGGACGCGGTAGCGATCGGCGCCAGGACGCGGCAGTCGGTTCCGTCCTCACGTACCGTGACGATAGCCATGATCGGCCGGCCCTCGCCGTCAGTCTGTACGACGTCACGACCGACGTAGTCCTCACGCTCGACGGCGATCACCTTGGCCTTGACTCCGTCTTCGACCAGGGGCGCGATCAGGCCGAGCCCGCGACACGTGTGGATAACCGCCTGCTTTCCCGGCTTGAACGTAACACGCGTATAGTCACAGTTGGGACACCCCCAGTGCCGCTCCATGCTCAGGTCAAAGGGCATAATTCCTCCCTTACGTCAGCAGGAACGCGCCGCAGATCGCGGGCTGGCTCGGCGGCGGCGTGGTTGTGATATTCCACAGGTAGTCGTCGATGTAGTTCGTCGTGTCGATGACGCCTGGCAGCCACGACGTGCCGGTACCGGGTCCGTCACCCCACAGCGGAGACGGGTAGGTTGTCATCGCCTCGAACGCGAGCTCCAGCGGCCCGTTCTCGATGCTGAACGAGTTGACCTTCGCGTTGAACACGTGCGGCCACGCCCAGTAGACGTAGCGCTGCAGACCCGTTACGGGATCGCACCGACCAGCGCCGGACAGCGGCTGCCACGTCTCGAGCGAGAAGTGCGCCGCCGGGTTGTTGTAGCCGTACGCGTTGCCGGAGCCAGTTACCGAGTTGGTAAGGATGAGCCGTGAACCGGTGATCAGTACGCCGGCGTCTGGATCAAGTACACACATCGTTACGGTGACGTTCGAGTTGGCGTAGACGTTCGGTCCGACGAAGTTGACACACAGCTCTCCCGAGGCGGTCTTCGTCCGGAACGTGTCACCGTCCTCGTACTGCGGCTCGGGAGCGATCGAGGTGTATCCCTTGGTGACGACGACCGCGCTGGACGCGCCGGTGACCGGCGCCCCGCAGGCGTCAAGCTTGACCAGTCGCAGAACAGTTCCCTGCACCGCGGGTCCGCACCACGCTGCCACATTTCCTCCTACGTGGGTGATGCGGCGGTGCCGGTGATGACTCCGCCGGTGCTAACGAGTAGACCGTAGTGACAGCAGTCCCAACCAAGCGCGAACCACTGCTCCGCGATCAGGACCGTGTCGTTGTTGGTGCGGTTTAAGAACTCGCGCGCGCTACGCGCCTTCCAGTCGACGTCCGACTGCCACAGCTTGACCGAGCCGGTGGCGTACATCCACTCTTGGCCAAACGGCGGGTTGACGCCAGCCGGTGACGTTCCCGGGTAGCCCGGCGCGCCGACCACAATTGAGCCAGCCGGCGTAACGAGCCGCGAGCCCTTGCGTTCCAGGAGGTGATTGGCCGCCAGGTGCGCCACGACGTTCATCGGCATGTGCAGGAACGGCGTGCCGCCGTAGCACGAGCCCATCAGACCCTCGAGCGTACCGACGGCTTCGACGACGTCAAACGTGCCGGTGACGACGGTAGCCGCGGTCTGCAGCGTGACGGTCGAGCCGCCGCTGACCTCAGTGACCGCGGTGTCCTCAGCCAGGTGTGGCATCGTGTTGTACAGGCCACCGGTCCAGAAGATCTCTTCGATTCGCGTGTCGACGTTGCGCTCGTGCGCCAGCAGCGTCTTACGCTTAAGTTCCGCCTCACCGATACCGACCAGCCCGCAGTCTAGCCACGTGTAGACGACGAACGGCGTCGCGCCGCGGAAGTTGGCCAGCGCGTTCGGCGTCTTGGTCGGCCCGAGGCCAACGCCGGTGATACACTGCGTCGTGGCCTCGAGCGGGATGTTGCATGACTCAGCGTCGTAAAAGATGCCGAGCCTCTGGTGTCCCGTGAACGGGTGCGGTCCGTCGGCCGCGGCCCGCAGCCGGTACGGATGCGGCTGAAAGACCGGCGGCGATGCCCAGTCAAACTTGCTAACCACCGGTTATCACTCCCTTCAGTACCGGCTCGCGGTTGACGGGAGTGATTAGACGCCGCACTCGGTCAGGTCGGCCGCGCCGGTCGTACCGTCGGGGCAGATGTTAACGGTGAGACGCCGTACCTCGTGGCCCGGGTTGAAGATCAACCAGCACTCTTCCATCCACTCGGCGGTGTAGTCGTTGGTGGCGTTGAGCACTGAGTCACGGATGATGCCGAGGTCCAAGCGCATGCCCTGACCGAGCACGACGGTGCCCGGCGCGAACATCATGAACTCGACGGTCGTCGGCCACGCGGTCGGCAGCGTTCCGGGAACGCCCGGGAAGCCGGTGGTACGGACCTGGTAGTCGTTGACCCACTGGATCCGGACGTTGATCGCGTCGAACAGGCTCATCAGGTACGCGTCGGACGCGGACAGCATGTCCGTACCGGCACCCATGCGCTTGCGCAGGTCGGAACGCAGCACGCCGCGCAGCCAGCGGGGAGCGATGACCTCAAGGACCGCGTCTTGGCACATCGAGTAGCGGTCACGGTAGTCAATCGCCTGCAGCTCCATCGCGCCAAGGACCGGTGCGACGGCGCCCGCGCCCGCGGAGCCGTTGGTCACGGTGAACGACGCGGACAGCGCCCGGACCTCGTTGATGCGCGCACGGTTGATCTTGTGGAAGTGCGACGCCATCACCAAGCGGGTGTGGTTGGCGATCAGCTCGGGATACGCGTCCTCGGTCAGGTTGCCGACGGTGAGACAGATACCGTCACAGTGGAGACGTGCCTCGTTGAAGCCGGGGCACGGCACCCGGCCGCAGGTCTTGGTACCCGACTGCCCGGTGCCCGTGACGGCCGCGATGTCCTGCGTCTCGGTCCAAGTCCACAGCGCGCCGCCGAGGACGACGTCCGCGAATGACGGTGAGGTGGGCCAGCGGATGCCGCCGCGGTTGATACCGACCGTCGGCAGGTCGAGCGCGCCGTCCTCACAGACGATGTTGAAGAAGTCGTAGCTGATCTCGGAGGGCGAGCACCAGCCACCGGCCGCGATCAAGATGTCGGGGTTGGCCGCCGCGGTCATCACCGCGTTGAACTCGGCGAGACTCGAGTCTAGACCGAGCATGTACTTGTGCTCTCGCATCAGCGACGCGATCGGGATGCGAGGCGCGGCGTCTCCCTTGTCGGTGATCGGCAGGTGCTTGGCACGAGCGGTCATCGCCGCGACGAGACCCTCCATACCCTCAAGCTTGGTACCCGACTGGAAGCCCGGGATGTCCGACGACGCGATGAGCACCGACTCGGGACGCGGCGCGTCGGCCGGCGGCGCGTTGCGCTGCGCGTCAGCCAGTGACGGGTTCTTGAACTTGCCCATCGGTCGGGGCTGCGTCGTGGCGCCGCCCTTAGCCGGTGTCGCGGCCGCCTCGACCGGCGTCTCAGCCGCGTCCTCGGGCTCTTCAGCTGCCTCTTCCAGCGCGGCCTTGCCCTTGGCGCGCTTGTCTGCGACAGCCGCGGCTTCCTCGGTCCGGCGGATCTTCTCCAGCTTGACGCGACCGATGCCGTCCGCAAGGGACTCCATCTCGTTGGCCTCGACGACCTGCACGGCGAGCTCGACCGTGTCGCTGGCGTACAGCTCGCTGATTCGCGCTCTCGCGGCGGTGACGAACTGGTCTAGCTGCTCTACGCTGAGGGTGGTGATGTCCTCAGGCAGGCTCAGAATGTTCTCAGACACCCGACAACCCTCTCATGGATGCGACTAGGTAGGTCTTTAGAGAACAGCTCTGGCCCGCTGTTGATCGGATAATAATCGACACCAAGTTATTGAGCAAAAAACCGCTTACGAGCTGGCGTTTCGCGCGGCGTTAGCCGCTGACGAAGCATATGTCTCAGCCGTTCTAACCGCCTCGGCTTCAAGCATCGCCAGCGCGGCGTCAGCCGCGGCGCGGCGGTCAGCCTCAGTCTGCGCCGCCTGGACGCTGGTTACCGCGTCGGTGCTTCTACGTCCGCAGCCACACATCTAGATCAGCTCCAGTTCTTTCATCACTTGGTTCTTGCGGGTCTGGGGATCCAGTCCGACGCTGGCAACGAGCAGCCGCTTGGTCATCTGGATCGCGTTGAACGTGTCGTCATACCTTGGCCCGGTGACGTACGTCGGCGCCTTGACGTGCTCGATCGGGATCGCCGAGGCGGTAATGACACCGTCGTTATACACAACTGACGCCTGCGTGCGAGCCATCGGGAACCCAGGTACCGGCACGAGGTGCGCCGCGATGAACTCCTGAACACCGGGACGATCAGGGTGCGGCTGCCAGTCGCCGGACAGCGAGCAGCCGAGCGCCTGCGCGACCTGGCGCGGATCAGCACCGGGGTTCAGCGCGCCGGCTGCGTAGATGTAGCCCTGCTTTGACTCACCGATCTTGACGTTAGCTAGCACTGAGCACGAGTTGTCGTAGTGCTCGCGCCGGCGCTCGAGCGTGCCGTAGTTCTCGGTCGGCGCGTGACCGCAGGACGCGGTGATAACGCCGGTGACGACGCGGCCGCCGCCCTCGACGATCGTCTCGGCCTTGTGAAAGCGCGTGTAGTCGACGTTGCCGCGCGGCACCTTGCGTTTGACGCTGCGGTGCGTCGTGTTTCCCGGTGCCAGGATCCCATAGATGCGGCCCTCATCGGTGATCGTCAGCGCGCCAGACAGCTTGACGTCCGTCGGTTCGTTGAACCACGCGGCTTTCGGTAGGTTCGGAATCGTGATGGTGTGCACAGACGCGACGAGCGGATCATCATCGTCACATCCGCAGCCGTCAGGACCGCAGGACGCGGTCAGCGTCTCGGCATTGGTAAACGTCAGCTTGGCCTCGACAAACGCCGGGAAGGCGACCAGCGTCGCGCCGCGGATCCGGCCGCGGTGGAAGATCGTGGTCTCAGGCTTGGCGAACATGTTGCCGCCGTCACCGAACTCGTCATCCGCGTAGACCATCTCGACATCGGCGTCTTTGACCTTGTCAACGTCGACGGAGACGCCGCCGGTCTCCATCATGTGCCGGATGCTCTCGCCGTGCTCGCTTTTGAGCGCCGAGCCGAAGACGGTACCCTCGCCGCGGATTCGGCTACCGTGTCGAGTCATCTTGGTGATGTTACCAACCATGATAGAGCCGTTGTGTCCACCGACGTTGGCCGGCTGGTACATCAGCGGCTGTGGCGGCTTCTCCCAATCCAGGCTTCCCAGCCCAAACAGCCGACCGTCACCAGACTCAACGCCCTCAACGGTCAGGACGCCGCTCCACGGCTCGTCACCATCGCCGACCGCATAGCCGTCCATCGCGGGACTGTCATCATCCATGCACGAGCCGTCGTCCATCTGGTGCTGCCCCGGGCCGCAGTCGGTTTTCTTACCGGCAAACTCAACAGTCTTACCAGTGTAGTCGGTATCATCTTCACGATCAGCTCGACGATTTTCTTCCTCATCGAGATCTTCCATCATCTGACGTTCACTCTCAGCTGGACTGCGACGAGCACGTTTAGCACGCTCTCGATGAATCTCAGCAACACGCTTCTCGTGTTGCTTTTGAAGCTTGTCGAACAGATCAGCGTCGTTTAATTCTGGATCATAGACATCAAGATCGTCTTCATCCACGTCGGGAAGCAGGTCTTCCGGATCGACCTCGCCGCCAACGTCTCTGCGCCCGTACTTACTTTCGATCTCACGCAGTTCGCGCGCTTCGGCGTCTGTTACGTCATCGTTGAGAGACTTGTGACGCAGCTCGTTGTACCGCTTGGTAGACACCATATGAGGATTCTCATCCTCATCAACGCCTGGAACATGAAATCCCTTGTGTGGATTGTGATCCCGCTGGTTGTGAGTACCGTGCGCCTCGACCATGTCACTCATCGAGCTCTCTACCCCCTTCTCGGCCGGCCACTCGCCGGTAGCGGCCTTGTGGTACTCGGCACACAGACCCTGCGGATTCTTGACGTACTTACCGAGGTGACGAACGCACCGGTCAAACGAGCCGTCGGTGCCCCAGCGGATCTTCGCCGCGCCCGGTCCCCGCACCCAGTGGTTCTTGAGGTTGTGGCTACCACCGGGTAGGTTGACGTCACTCTCTCTGTCGAACTCGAGATTGAAATCCTGGATCGCGAGCTTCAGCCCGTAGTCCTCGCTCGCGTAGAGCGCGCGCCGCTGCGCGTTCGCCTTCTCCTCGGTGTCGTGACACGCGACGACCGCGCCGTCGCTGATTTTTACGACACAGAACTTGGCGCCCTGCTTGGTTACCCTCCACGGCATCGCGTCACCTCCGAACTGCGCGTTACGGTATCACCAGACGATCAATTTCACGAAACGAGCGGGATATCATGCACGTCGCCACCGAACGCGAGCCGTACCCGGTCAAACGTCACCGGTCCCGTCTTATCCGCAAGCGCGACGACCCGCTGAATGTCGTCAGTGTAGACCAGCGTCAGGTGCGGTATCCAGGGAACGTGCTGCTCCGGTAGACCAAAGCCAGGTGACGTATCCTGTACATCACGCGCGACGCTGTCGACCGTCGTGTGAATCTGCTCGAGCTCACGGCCGGACAGCCCTAGAACGATGCACGTATCCCGGTCCTTGCCGTCTTCCTTAGTGTGTCCCGGCGGGTTGAAAACGCTAACCGCGAAGCCCTCGCCGGCGACCGTGCCGCGTCCGCCGAGGACGTTCTTTAGGCGCTCAACCAGCTTGTTACGCGCGTTCGTCGAGATGTCGTCAGCTTCTCCGAGGTAAACCAGCGTTACGTGCAATTGATCTTGTGGTTCGCCGCCGTCAACAGTGAGTCGTTTGACGTCCGCGTCGCTCGGCACTAACGCAATCATCGCTCCAGTATGTACCTCAGCGGCTGCAACGGTGATCTTCGGTAGACCGAACGTGTTCATGTCTGCACCGGCCAGCAGCGCGTACGCCTCAGCCTCAGTAAGGCCGGGACGTTCCTCAACTTCCTCAAAGAGGACGTTCTCCGGGTCAGAGAGCGGCGTCAGTCGTGTAGGATTTGTCACTACGCCTCCACCCGCAGATGTACCTCTATCACGTTGTTGTACCCCGTATCTTTTACCGAGACGACGCGGTAGTTAAGCCCCAGCGCCAGCAGCATCTCATCTTCACTCGGGTTAGCGCTGATTGACTTGATGAACGCCGCCGGTGTACCCGCTGGCAGATCGATCGTCAGGTGTACGTTTCCGCTCCACGTTCCGGACGAGACGCTCGTTGACAGCGGCGCGCGGTCGACAAACAGCTTGCCCTCTAGCTTCTTTATGTCGGCATACCCGGAGCCGTTGGTCAGTCCCGGAAACTGTGACGCTCCTGTCTTACGGAAGACGCGAACGCTCTCCGGCAGCGGCCGCATGCCCGCTTGGATGTTGACCGCGGTCCGCGCGGCGAGCAGCTTCGCGTCTTCAGACATGTACTTGACTTCATTGGTAAGATCACGGATAACTGGGTTCATCTCGCTGTAGTAACTGCCGGAGTACTTCGTTAGCGCGGCCTTCTGCGCGCTCGTCCAGGGGGCGCTAGCCAGCATCTGGTTCTGCAGCGTCTGTGCCGTAGAGATGTTGAGCGTCTTGAAGGTCTTCGCGTTGAGATCAGGCGTCCCGATCTGTCCCGGTGTCTTGATCTTCGCGAGGGTGTCGAGAACCGCCTGCGAGAAGTTCGACTTGTAGACGTGACCGTTGACCGTCGTGGGGGGCGGCGGGTGCAGCAGGTCGGTCGCGAACTTAGCACCGGCCGGCGTTTGCAGCCACGCGACGATCGCCTTCTCGTACGCGTTGGTGTTGGTGACCTCCGGCGCGCTCGCGTCCTTCTGCTTGGCAACCGCGTTGGCCTTGTTGGTCGACTGCTCATCGACGATCTTCAGTAGCTGCAGCAGATTGAGCTTAGGTACAAGTGAAAGCTTGCTATCCTCGTTGTGCTTCTCAAGAGTTTCGTGCAGCGCGGTGAACAGCGTCTCAGGAGTCGAGCTAAGCGTGACAAATCCCACGCTGCTCTGCTTCTTAAACCTGTCGAATATCGCGCGTTGTGCTGCAGAACTCATGTCAACGGGAATCTGTCCGTGCATCTTCTGCAGCGTTGCGACGTCAAACTTCTCCTGCGGCTTTGGTTTTACAGCCGGCGCGGAGACGGCGGTAGACGGCGTCGGACCGGACGTCGAGATCTTCGGCGCAACCGAGCTGGTGCCAAAGACGCCACCGGAGCCAATCGCCGAGTCACCCGCCGGCGGCTCAAACCAGTTGCTTCCCTTACCAAACGCGGCGTACGCGTCTTTCTTGCTGTGGAACGTCACATTTGTCCACAACGAGTTATCATTCTGTGACTGTTCCTGCAGCACGAACTTCTTTAGGTTGTCGTTCCAGACCAACCGGCTAATCTGGTCAGTGTTGGGATTCTTGTGATAGCCGACGACCGCGCCGTTCTGGTACTTCGTCGTGTGAATCGTCTTGGTGCTGATCTTCATCGGCTTCTTGAGGTCGCTCGCCTTGATCGGTCCGAGCGTCGGCGCGGTGGGTGCGCTCGGCGTGACCAGAGTCATGACGCTTGGCGCGACGGCGGGAGCTGGCGCGACGGCGGGATCCGGCGTCACCGGCGCGTTGATCGGTGACGAGCTAGTCGACGTCGACGGCACGATCGTGGCAACTACGACGTGCTCGGTACCCATACCGAACTTGGCCCTGTCCTCCGCGGTGGCCTTGCGGACCTCGTCGATCCGGTAGCTCGTTCCCGCGGCGAGGATGATTTCGTGCTCACTGTGCCCCGGGATGCCCGCGTCCGCGTAGACGGCCGGCGTACCCTCAGGCGTGTTGACGATCATCTGGATCGGCTTTTTGGCGTAGTCGTACGAGACGGCCTTGGTCTCGTCGACGGTCGTCGAGAAGAAGCCCTTGTCGGTCAGCGTCTGGCCCTCGAGCGCCTTGAGCTTGGTGAAGTCGGCCGCGATCGTGTTCTGTCCGAACGCCTGCGCGCCCGTACCGCGGAACAGCCGTAGGCTGGACGGCAGCGGCTTCATCGCGTTCTGTAGGTTGACGGCGTGTTTGACGCCGTCCTGCAGCTGCGCGTCGCTGAACTTAGCGAGCTGGTTCTTGTCATCACGCAAGACCGCATTCATGCTGCGGTATCCGACGCTGGTGCCGTACTTCTTTATGGCAGCGATCTGTCCCGAGTTCCACGCGCCAGAGTCAGCAAACATCGACTTCTGCAGCTTGTCAGCCTGCGTCGGCGTGATAACGCTGTAGATCGCGTTCTTGACCGGCGCGTTGGGCGTGCCGATCTCGCTGACCTTCTTGATCTTTCCGTGCACATCGACGTAAAACTTGCTACCAATCGTCGCCGATACCGTCGCCGGTACCGACGTCTTAACCGGTGGTCTAGCCGTCACAGTCGCCGTTGGCGTAGGTGTAGCGCTCTGCCACTCCTCAATCTTCTGCTTCGGTGTGTTGAATCCCCACACGTCAGCCTCGTTCGCGAGCAGCTTCAGCTTCTGCTGCTGCGGCGCGTCCAGCTGGTCCCAGTCGTTGGCGGTAACGCCCTTTGTGTGCAGATCGAACCAGTCGGCGAACGCCGCCGGCGCAATCAGGTGACTAACGTCCTTGATGTCTTGGTCGAGCTTCTGCGCGACGGCACCGGCGCCGCCCTTGCCGGCTATGAAGCCTTTGATCTTGTCGCTAAACTTCTGCCCGAGCGGCGCGTTGACGTCGTAGAACGGTGCTTCATGAGCAATCACAGCCTGGTCAGACGCGGACAGCTTATCGAAGTCGTCCTGCGTCAGCTTGGTGAAAAAGTCTGCGACAACGTGTGGTGGATCGTTATAGAAGTCAGGTATAGCTACGCCTGACCCGGATGGTGACGTCAGCGGCGCCATGTTGAGCAGCGCCTCAGAGATGTTTGTGTGTTCAATCTTCGAAAGCTTACCCTGCAGCATCAATGTGGTATTTACCGCGTCAATCCCGTTGATGTCTGCGGGTGAAAACTTCTCGAGATCTTTCGGCGTCAGCGACAGCAGCCACGCGACCTTCTTATCTACCGGTAGCTGTAGGAACTTCTTAAAGGTGTCGACGTCACCAGTCTTCAGGGTAGATGGCACCGCCGGAGCTGCAACCGGCGCAGCTGATGGCGCTACCGGTTGCGTCCAGCCAGTCTGCTTCGAGAACTTCTTGTAGGCATCACCCTTGGTGAACAGGTGTTGTCCGAACGCGGGTCCCCAGTTACCAGACGGAGTCTTCTGCTGCAGGTTAAATTTCTTGAGATTCTCACTCCACACCAGTCGTTGGTCACCTTTTTCGGCAACTACAGTGCCGTCCGCATACTTCGTCTTGTAGATCGCGACGGTGTTGAGCTTGATCGGCGCACCGAGCGCCGGCGTCGCTCCGGGCGACTGAGCCAGGAGGGTCTTCATCTTAGAGGGAGCAACCGGTGGAGTCGCAGGGGCCGGCAACGGTGGTGCAGTTAGCGGCACCGGTGTATGCGGCTCAAACCAGCCCGTCTCCTTCGAGAACTTGGCATAGGCGTCCTTCTTGGTGTAGGCCTTGACGGTCGTCCAGTTGCCGTCCGCGTCGGCGCCCTGCAGCAGAAACTTCTTCTGGCCGGCATCCCACACCAGGCGTGACGGTCCCGCGTGCGCGTAGTTCTTCTCTGCGACGACGGCGCCGTCGGCATACTTGGTCGTGTAGATGACCTTGGTGTTGATATGAATTGGCTCAGCGTCGGTCATTGTGATTGGACCGTACTTAGACGGCAGTGTCTTCTTCGGTAACGTCGTCGCCTTCTTGGCAAACTTGCCCTCAGAATCACGCGGATGCTTCGCCTCGTCAGCCGCGGTCCACTCATCACTCGACGCCGTCACCAGGTCATAATAATCCTGGTTCGTGACGGTAGGCGAACCGGCTGTCATCGTTATGACATGAAAACCAGCGATCAGCGGCTCGTCGTACTTGGCGAGGATGTTGTCGATCTCCGCAGCCAGCGGCGCGACCAGCCGGTCGCGCGTCATCATCTCGCGGATCTGCTCCTCGGTGAGCCAGACGGCCTTCCACAGCTCACCCTCCTGGCGGTCGACCCGCGGTGTGAACTGCTCCGGCGCGTCCGCGACCACGTTCGTGTAGCGCCACGGTGGCTTACCCTCGACCGGCCGCAGGATCGAGTGCTCCCCGCGCGGCTGCAGGCTCTCAAGCAGCTCCGGCGTCGCCCCGATCTCCTCAAAGGCCTCACGCGCCGCGCCCTGCGCCGGCGTCTCGTTCTGCTCCAGCGCGCCGCCGGGCAGCTGCCACTTCCACTGGTTCTTGCCGGGGTTGGCGCGCTGGACTAGCAGGTAGCGCGGCGTACCTCGTTCATCAACGTGCCGCATCATGACGCCGGCGGCGCCGTATTTTCCCCACATGCCGGGCGCGTACATACCGTCGCCGGACTTGCCCCGCAGCTCCTCCGGCAAGATGGTGAACGGTGACTTAGTGCCGAAGCGGCCGTCCGCGTCACGCGGGTGCTTCAGTTCGTCCTGCGGAGTCCACGCAGCCGTTTCGACACGATCCAAGTTAAGAACCCAAGCCTTAAGCAGTCCTAGTGGACCCCGCGCTGCTGCCCGGTGATGTCCGTCAATCAGATACGGTTTACCGTTCTTGATTATGACGAATGGATCAGCATCTCCGACCTCGTCATCACCGATCGCGTTGTCGTCTTCATCTTGTGTCGGAGTCAGTTCAATGACTTGAAACGTGTCTCGATAAAAGCTCTTATCTTTCTCAAAGTCGACGTTATCGGGTCCCGGCATGAGGTGCCCGTAGTCAAACTGTATGTCCTGTACCGGCGCGTACTTAAACGGTCCCCACGCACCGAGTTCACGTTTTCTTGGTTGCACATTGGATGCAACGCGCACCTTTAACGGTGGCCGTGGCGTCGACTTCTTTTTCTCAACGTTGTTAATGTGAGACTTTCGATCATATTGTCCCGACTGGATCGTTACTATGTCTCCATTTATCTCCTTAATAACTCCTGAACCGGCGTTATCCTCGACTAAATCACCGACAGATACCTTCTTATCGGTGAACTGCCCCTGATGATCACGCGGGTGTTTGTCTTCATCCTCCGGCGTCCACGCAGCCGCAGTGATCGGCTCGTCATCAGAGTCTTCGGAGTCGTCAGTGAAGACGTACGCAACGGTGCACCGGCAGTTGATGACGTTCTCCGGCCGGCCAGTCGGGTCACCCGGCACCTGCAGAAAGTCACCGTCTACCTGGAACGGCTGGTTGACGCCGACGCGCTGTCCGTCCGCCAGCCGGTGCGCCTCGCGAGTACGCGCGTCGTTCGTCGCCAGCCACTCCTTCTGGCACTCGGCGTCGGTGAACTCGGCAACCTTAAGCTGCTGCAGTGAGCCAAAGTTCGCGGCCGGCACGACCTCGGTACGCGCGATCATCTGGGCGTGCGGCTCAGAGATCTTGGCTACGCCGCGCAAGCGCGTCGCCAACTGGGTGATCGACTCGCCGGCCTCGTAACCGAGCGCCAGCTGGGTGCGCATGTCGTCCCAGACGACGTCCCCGATACCGGTGAGCCGGTTCTTGGCACCGGCCAGGTAGGTCGCCGCCAGGTCATAGGTGATCTTGGGAACACCGGCCGGCAGCGCGGCGTGGATGTCCTCTGCCGCGTCGACGAACGTCTGGACGACGTACGGGAACAGGACGTCGTCAACTTCCTGCGTCCACGTCGTCGTAACGACACCCAGCGCACCTGCGGGAATCGTCGGGTTCGGCGGGGGCGGCTCGGCGAACAGCGTGATCTCGGTAGCCGCAGTCATAACTGAGCCGTAGTTGATCGCGCGTAGCGCGCGTCGGATCGCCCGCGTTGTGAGGCCGTCAAACACCCTCTCGCGGGTCTCCAGCTCGTCGCTGGTTAGACCAACCGCGCGCCGCATCTACGGCCTCCTCGGGCCGCTCGCGGCGCCAGACGGCGCATCTCGCTTGGCGGCCGCGCCGTTGGTCGCGCCGGATGGGGGTCCGGCGGCCGGCGCACCCGCGGCGGGCCGGCCAGGACCCATGGGAAGCGCGCCGGCCACCGAGCCGTCGGGAAGGATGTCGCCGGCCTTGGGCGGCTCTGGCTTGTCCTCCGGGTACAGGAGGAAGTACGCGTCGGACAGCGGCACACCCGCGACGGTCGCGTTGGTGAGCAGCATCCGGCGCAGCTCCTCGTCGTTGGGCTGGTCGGCCTTGTCCAGACCGATCACCTTGCGGTAGGCCACGTCGTCGATCGACATGCGCGTGCGCGCGTCGATCGCGTTCTGTGAGTTGTCGGGCTTCTGGATCAGGTCAGACGCGTCATACCAGACGACGCTACGACCCTCATCATTCTTGATCGGCAGGCCGGCAGCGCGCATGATCGGCCACAGGTACTTCTCGGTCAGGCCACCGACCAGGATCTCGATCGTCGACCCGAAGATGTACTTGATGTTATCCTCGGAGTCGACATACGCGTTCCAGTGGTTGAGGTCGCTCTTGCCTTGCATAGCCTCGGGCGGCGCGGGCAGCTGCTTGGACAGGTTAGCTAGCGCCGCGGCACGTGCCTCGATGACCTTCGAGTCGATGCCAGTCGCGATGATGAGGTGCTTGAACTTCTCGATGAACTCGGCGGGAACGCGCAGCGGCACGGGAATGGCGCTGGCTGGCGAGCCCGGATCCCGGATGCCGCGCGACGCGATCGCAATCAGCTCAGCGATGAACGGGTCTGGCGCGTCCTTGAACTGTGGGTTGACCGGGAACGTGACCTCAGACGGGATGAACAGGAAACCGTTGAAGACCAGGCGAGACAGCAACGTCGCGATGATGTGCCGGTTGTACAGGTCGATCTCACGCAGCGTCGTGATCGCGGGACGCGCCCAGCTGGTGACCTCGTAGTCGAGCTCGTCGTCTGGCCGAAAGATGCGCGCGACCAGTGACGACGGCGCCAGCTGCCGCCACTCGTTGGGCGCTATCCGGACGTCGAATCCGGCAAGCAGCGGCTTACCGTCATCACCACGAACGATCTGATTGGTTATCGGATCACGGAACGGCTTCTGCGACCGCCGGATCTGCTTGGCGGACTTGACCTCAAAGACGCGCGAGTCGCCGTCGACGTCGCCTACCTCATCTTCACCGATGAAGTACCCGACGCCGGCCACGCCGAGGTGCCGGCCCCACTTGTACAGGTACTGCGTCTCGCCGCCGCGGGCGTTGATCACTAGATCGTCGACGTACTGTGCGGCGGGTCCCTTGTCGGTCATCTCGGGTTCACGGATGCCGGGCTTCTGGTTGGCCGCGACCAGGTGCATGCGGCTGATGCCCGCAGAGAACCAGTCCATCACCGAGCCGAACTCGCCAATGGAGCGGGTGAACTCCCACATCTCATCCTGCCACGTCTTGTACTGCAGGGCGTACTGCTCACGCGCGGCGCCGGACAGCGTCTGCGCGGAACCGACCAGGATCTGCGGGTTGACCTGGTCTAGCGGCGCCGGCAGCCGGGGCCGGGTTCGTGCGGCGGGAGCGTTAGCCACCGGTCACCTCCTAGTCGGGCTCACGTTGAGCGATCAGACCGGTGACGGACGACGCGACCAGCGTCATCAGTACCCACAGCATCGTCTCGTGCCAGCGCCACGTCAGGTACGTTAGGCCAGCACCGACCCAGATCGAAGTGCACCAGTCGCACTCCCAGGCATACGCGAGCGACCGCATGACCAGGTTCGTGTCGTGTCCGCTCATCGAGACCCGGCCGCGCTCCTCCGGTGGCGCATCCGCGTAGACGCCCCACCGCGTGACGAACTTGTCGCGCATGACACAGTACAGTGGGAACTTGTCACGCGTCACCCAGCGGGTGATCCGGTGCGTCCCGAGCGCGAGCAGAATTACCGTCACGGAGAAGAGACCAACTGACACGCGCAGATCGTACAACGGATCTCCGAGCGGGCCGAAAAACGACGAAGGGGCCGTCCCGCGCTCGCTCCGGCATAGGAACGGAGGCGAGGGGACGGCCCCTTCTCTGTGCGTTGACGCAGAAGCGGCGTACGCGCAGTTTGACCTGGGATGCGCGTTTCTCGTTATGAAGCTGAGCGGCTTCCGAGATGTCGCTTCTTACCGGCGGGTTTGCTGCTACCGGCTTGACGTCACCGTTAAGCTATGAGAATATCTTATCCAGGGCGTCGTTGACGGACTTGCGCAGCGTCTTCGGCGCGATCGCGTTGACGTCATCTAGGAAGCGCGCGACGTCCAGCGCGTTGCAGACCAGGTACGTGTGCTTCTCGCCCGTCGGTACGTGCGTAGCCAGCCGCAGCGACAGCAGCGTGGGATCGGACATACGCAGCTGCAGCGACGCGACACCGCTGGGCATCGGGATACCCGGAACGCAGCTCGCCAGCGCGTCCGAGAAGTGCTGGCGGTCAAGCTGCCAGAACTCGTCGGTGCCCTCCGCGTGCAGGGTCAGCGCGAACGGGTCGTCATCCTCGTAGGTCCACATCACCGATATGCCGCCATGATCATGCATCTTTCGGCAGCTGACGACGGTCAAGATCCGCATGTTCTTCGTAGTCATCTCTCTTCTCTCCTCACCTGGCGGTTGCGGTGATTTCCGCGACGCAGTCCGGGCAGAGCAGCAGCTCGACGCCGTTGTCCGCGCGGACGGAGACCAGTTCGGTCTCTGGCACGATCTCACCCATCCGCTCGCAGCGGCCCAGGTGATCAGTGTACTCGTACATCTTCTCACTCCTCACTTTAGCTTACGCGTAGACCGCGCGGGGCTCGAACCCGCGACCTCCGGATTGAGAGTCCGGTGTGCTAACCAGCTGCACCAGCGGTCCCTAGTTGAGGCGGTGTACGCAGCTTGTTTCCACGTACAGGCCTTGTGCTCCTTCGGGTTTTTCTCCCTCTCCGACACTCAACGTGCATGATGCAGGATTCGAACCCGCCCATTCTGCTTGGAAGGCAGACATGCTAGCCACTAACATCAATCATGCATTTTGTGATCCGCGGTGGTGAAGGGTCAGACTATGCCCTACGCCCCGTCTCCTACGGGAGCACCCAGTCCCTTGGCCTTCGGGATCTGCTTTACCGCGGATCTAGTTCATATTATCACAACAGCTTGCCAGACGCAATCTCGATCACGAGCGCCGCGATGGCGGTCAGCGTACCGCCCGCGCCGGCCAGCAGCGCCAGCGCCAGGAACCGGCAGCTCTTCTGCGGCGGCTTGCCACTCCCACCGGACGCGGTCGTATGTCCCATGTCTTGCATCCTCTTCGCGCCGGCCGCCAAGCCACGGTAGTGGCCGAGCGCCTTGCGCAGGTCACCGTTTCCGCTCACTTGTCCTCCTCTAGCTCAACGTCGGGAAAGTAGACGATGACGTCAAACGCCATGGTGTCAGCGCGTGAACGCGTTATCATCTGATAACCAAGCTCAAGCTCGTCCTCATCGATATCTTCATCATCTTTCATCCCGTTAAATGTGATCGCGATCGCCGCGCCGAGCGCTAGCTGCGCACGTGACGAGATGACAAACCCGATGCACGTCTTACCGTACATGCCACGTCCCGAGTAGTCTGACCGGAACGTCTCGTCATCAGTCTCAACGTCGAACATGTTGCGCATGATGTCGATGATCTCATCGACCTGCGACTTCGTGATCTTCACCGCTCTCTCCTCTGCTCGTCGTTCACTCTAACTGTATCAAAGGTATGAGTAAAAGGCACCCCGGCCGGCTATCAACCGGTCGGGATGCGGACTACTCAGCCCCGTCTAGCTTACCCGCCGCGACGCAGCACAGCTCGCTGGTACAGGTGCGCGGCTCAGGACACGGCAACGTCGCCGCGTGGTAGTGTCCGCACTCGTGGTAGGGAACCTCCTCCCGCACGAGCTCGAACTGGATGTCGTCGTTGAACATTACTCACTCTCCTTCTCCCAAACGATCTCGGGCCGGAACACCCGCGCGACCTCATTGACGACCTTGAGCCGCCACATGTCACCGTTAACCTCGCCCTCGGCGTCGATCCGGCCGGTGTAGATCCGCTCTGGAAACGCGTTAACGAGCTCCTGCAGGTGCTTCTGCATCGTCTCTGGGCTGCCATAGTTGGAGAACGTCGGCACCAGTGCGACCGCCTCCTTGCGGATCAGCGTGCCCTCGTTGGTCTCAACCTGCGTCTCTTCGATCACAAATCGCAGCTGACGACCAGTCTTACTGTGCTGTGCGTTGATCTCCAGAAAGACGCTACCCTGCACATCTCGCCAGGACAGCGGCGGCTCGATCTGGATCTCACCGGTCAGCGTGATCTCGTAACTCATCTCTATTCACTCCTTTATGAGATCTTGGGTCTCATCGGCAGCCGCCTAACGGCTGGACGGAGTTCTGCCTCCCGGCGATCTCCGTTTCGACCTGCTAGTTCTTGCTCTCGTCAACGACCTCGAACGCAGCCGGCGCGACGTCCTCAGACTCGTCGTCATCGTCGTCGTCATCGTCGTCCTGACCGTCATACGCCTCGTCAGCGTCCTCGTCAGTGTCCCACGCGTCAGGCGCGATCACCTCGGCGGCGTTCTTAATCGCGATGTGATCGAAACCCTCCAGCGGGGTGACGGAATAGACGGGCTGGCTGATACCGATCCGCAGCTCGCGGGTCTCGCCGGCCTGGATGAGCTTGGCCGCGTCCGCCAGTGCGGTGGTCTTTGAGCGGGTCAGCCAGTCCCCGCCGGCGGGGTGCTGCACGTTGATCCACTCATCGCCTCCGGGAAACGTCGAAACGATCTTGACCTGGATGACGTAGCGCTTGGACATGATGTTTCTCCCTCTTAATGGTCTTCTGGCCATCTTCAGAACCCGCCTAACGGGTTGACGCCTCCCGGCGTTTCGGCCTCTACTTCACGATCGCGATGATCAGGTCAGACGCGGTGCCGTCGTAGCGAAACTTGATGACCTCACCGTCGGTGAGCACGATGCTCGCGTCGATCCCGATCTTCTCGTAGCCGTCGTTAAACGTGTCCGCGCCGTCCCACCAGCGTGACTCTTCCCAGGTAGACGCGTCGTAGTTGATCCCAATGGTCGCGACACGCTCACGCTTGCTTTCCCAGTCGCGCGCCAGATATCCCCACGCGGTGTTACCGTCGCGCAGCGGCAATCCCTCGCTGACGACCACGTCAATGAACGCCCGCTTGAACTCACTCTTCCAGCTCATCGCTCTCTCCTCGCTCGTCGTGTTCCTATTAACTATAACGCCCGGGAGCGCCGTTTGGTTCAACACCGTGTGATGAATTTTTATCATCTCTATGACATAAGCTCGGTGATGATCAGGACCCAGGTGCCGACGGTGACTAGGATGCCGAACAGCTCAAATGGCCACCAGACGCTGGTCTTGAGGTGGTTTCGCAGGGCTTTCATCTCTTCGCTCCTCATCTTTATGACACGAGTACGATTACCAGGTAGATCAGTACTCCGAAACAGATCGAACCTAAGACGACGACAACCTTGATCACATCTTGGTCATCCCGGCCAAAGCTAGCGTAAAAGCGCCCGATCTTGGTGTGGTACAGGAACCGCTCGGCCAGGTTCGGCTTGCCCCAGGTGTCTTTTCGCTCGTTCTTCATCTTTTCACTCCTCGCTCGTTTTTTCCTCTACGTTAATCATACCATGACGATGACAGCTTTGCCAACTCTATGACGGTGACTTTTATGTCATCTTCATGACAGCGCAGCAGTCCTCTCGATCGCAGCCGGTGCAGCCGCAGTCTCCCTTAAGATCACACGCTCCCGTGCAGTCCGGATTATCACAAAACCCGTACCAGTCGCCGTCAACGCAGCACTCTCCCTCGAGCGGGTCGCCGCAGCTCGGCGGCGCCAGTGACGTCACCGCCGGTCCCACGGCGACAGGCTGCGCGCCCCGAGCAGGTCACCCGGCAGGACGTTCTCGAGCAGGGACGGCGCCGCGAGCAGGCCATCCGTGTGCGTCTCGGCGGACCAGGACGCCGGCACGAACGCCAGCAGCACCGACTCGGCGACGTCGGGCGAAACGCCGAGCCGGTCGATGATGTCCTTCTTCGCCTCGATCTGGACCTGGCCCTTGGCGGCAACGATCTTGTACAGCGGCATCGTCAGCTCGCGGATCAGCCGGTCCTGGGTGTCCGGGCTGAGCGCCGAGAAGTCCCAGTGTCGCGTACGGGACAGCTCCCGGCCCAGCCACCACATCTCGGCACGCCGGTTGTAGTACAGGTGCTCGTTTCCCGCGGTCGGTGACATGGCAACGTTGATCGGCACGACGCTGGCGTCGTGTCCCGTTGAGGCGGTCGCGCGCTGCGCGTCGAGCACCTCCAGCGGCGACGCGTCATGACGGCTAGACAGCGCCCGCAGGTGGCCGTAGACGCCCCAGCCGACGCCGATGCTGTCTACCTTGACGGTCTTGACGTTCCACTCACGTAGCACCAGGACGATCGCGCCGACGGTCGTCGTCGGGTCCGGACTAGTGAACTCCTGGATGTAGAGAATCGCGCCACCGCGCCGGATCGTCACCACCGTGCGGTCGTTTCCCGCGCCGACGTCGACGCCGGCCTCGACGTCGTCGGTTTCGTGTACCGGCATCTCGAGGTAGCGGCACTGTGCCGCCCAGTTGTGCGGCACCACCTGCCACGGCGAGCCGACCTTCGGGAACTGGCCGGCGCACTTCGAGGTGAACAACGCCGACTCTTCTCCCCAGTTGTGCCGGCGGTCCTCGACCCACCCCGGTGAGATCAGCATCTCGCGCAACCGGTCCGAGACCGGCTCATCCGTAAAGTTGGGCGTGTCCTCGTAGGAGATGTGAATGACGTGCCACCCAGAGCCGGGCTGACAGATCTTCTCGAACTCGCCCGAGCCATCCGGGTTGCCGACGGCGACCATCCGCGCGTTCTCGTTGGACGCCAGCGACGAGCCCTCGTTCCACAGGTGCAGCGGGATACCGTACGCCTCGTCAAAGATAACCATCAGGTAGCGCGCGTGCAGGCCCTGGAAAGCGGCCTCGACGTGATCCGGCGGCTTGCGGCCCAGCGCCGCCAGGAACTTGCCGATGTACCACTCGCGCTTATTGGTGTGTCCCTGCAGGCCGATCCGCGAGTGATGCTGGTTGATCTCGTTCCACAGCACCGCGTCGACCTGCTTCGAGGTCGGCGCGGTGCTGATGACTCTCGCCTCGCCGGCGGCGTGTGCGTCGATCCACCAGCAGCAGAGCAGACCCATCGTGAAGCTCTTGCCAGAGGAGTGACATGAGTGGATCGCCACCTTCGGGTGGTCGCGGACGGCCCGCAGAATCTCCTTCTGCTTGGACCAGACCTCGACGCGCGCCCGGTCCGTCGCCCAGCTCACCGGGTCTTGGCGCCAGCGTACGTTCGCCGGCGTGGCAAGCTCGGCGTAGACCTGAGCACGCGTCTTGGTCTCCACGGCTAGATCTTACCCGATCCCAGCTCGACGGCGATCCAGAACAGCGCGTCCGGGTGACTGACGTGAAACGGCTTGGGACCGGTCAGAAACAGCATGTTTATCTTGTCACGCGTCTCACGCCACGTGCGGTTTACCAACGTTACCGTGCCGGGCAGAAAGACCGCGTCCGCGGCCGCGCGCAGCGACCCGTACGCAGCGATTGCCCGCAGCGCCCACGCGTGTGGCATCTCGACCTCAATCGGCGCGTCCTTATGCAGTCGCATCCGGTACCGGTATTCCTGCGCCTGCAGCTGCAGCGCGCTCAGGACGTCGGGCAGAGTCTCCATATCTCTCCTCTACGAAGGCACGGCTCGTCAGATGCCACTGGTTGCCAGCGGGACAGGCGTAGACACGCAGAAGCTTGCCGCCGGCAGCCATGTGTCGCGCGGCCGAGGCGCTGGCCGCGGCCTCACTCGGCCAGCGGCGCTTGCGGCACACGCGACACAGTCGGGGACGGCGCGTCTTCCGCGTCTTCAATTCACGCGTCCGTCCATTCCGCGCCGCTTCGCCGGAACGACGGACTTCTTGGCGTTGTTTCCGGACGGAGCCGGATCTACCCGGCCGGAGCCGGCCTTGCCGCCGGTCGGCTTGGCGGCCTTCCCCTTGCCGCCCCGCTTGTTCGGGTCCCACCACTGCCACCACTTCTTTGCCATCTCACTTCTCCTCATCCTCGTTGTCGTACTGGATCCATCCTACGCCTCCGCGTATCGGCTTTGTCACCTCAATCATGTGATCGAGCGCGGCGTCGACGAGCCGCTGGTACTCCTCGTTGCTGATGCCCCACGGAATCACCTGGACGTCCTCGAGCGTCATCTCCTCGAAGGACGGACACGGCGGAACACACGGTTTTGAGCTGAGATCTAGCTCTCTGTCTTCATCGACCAGTCGCCAATCTTCGGGTCTCTCGTTCAGCATGTCACTCATGTATCACCTGTGTTGGTGCGCACCAGCCACGCACGTCAGCTATGACGACCGTGTCGTCGGTCTTTCCGCGGTGCAGCTCATCGTACCGTTCCTGGTCGTGGGGTAGGAAGACCGGCACGTAGACGACGCGCACCGCGTACGGCACGCCCCTCTGGTCACCGATCGCCGCGCGCATGCGCCACGACGAGCGGACACCGGCCATCGGCTCGGCGTCGGTACGCGCACCGATGACGATCTCCAGTGTCTCACCCGGCAGCCCGAGAAGCTCAAGCACCCGGTTGAAGTCCGCGTTGCTTATGAACTCTTTCACGCGTCCCCCAGCGGTACGACCGTCCACGGCGTCCGCAGGACGGTCTGCGTCTTGACCAACACAGGACTGTGCAGCGTGCCGTCCGCGGTATTTCCGCGCGCCCGGTCCTCGTTCATCAGCCGGGCGTGTCTGGCGGTCCGGTCTAACGACTCGTCCTCGTACAGCGCGGCGCGCGTCAGCAGCTCACGCAAACTCTCGGGCAGGTTGACCAGCTCGGGTGCGTCCGGGTCGTTGAAGATCGCGAAGTACGTCGAGCTGTCGAAGTCGTTGACGTCGAAACCGAGCAGCTTGTCAACCTCGTATACCGGCTGGTAGTTGGCCAGGTCGAGCTTCTCATCGTCCATTACAATGATATCGACCTGCGGCTGTGGGACGTAGTTGACGCCGTCCCAGTTGATGACGCTGCGGTCAGCTGCGGCAAAGCAGCCCGGACCAATCGTCACGGTGTCACCTAGGTCATTCGGGTCTTGATGCAGCTCAACGATGTCATGATTCATTTCTGGTAGATCCCCCTCGCTCGGCTGAGCCGGCCGTTCGGCTCACGTGTACGATAACCGCCGTAGCGCGCGGTCCGGACCAAGCCGATCATCGGCTTGGAACGCGCGGTCACGATCTGCTGGTCCTTGTTGAAGATCCCCACGGCCTCTAGAACCTCGCGAATCTCCCGCTGCAGCGCCTCGTCCCGGAGCGCGTTTTCCAGGCTGACGATGTCATCCATCGCCGCGGACGTCAGCACCAGTTGCGCGGCGCGTACCTGGTCCGGCGTCCGTTCGGTTACCATTAACTGTGTGGCCGCGCTGGAGACGTCCGAGAGGCTGTCTCCGTACGGGCTTTTTGGCTTAGGCAATGACTTCTCCGTCAGTCTCTTCGGGATTGGTGATCTCTTCAGGTGATTCGTGTAGCTGCGCCGCTAGTTCCGGCGGCAGGCTTGACCAGCCCGAGATCGAGTCACCCTCTGCATCCAGATGCTTCATGATAGCACGCATCGATTCAATCACCTCAGGTGTCTGCCATGATTCATCATCACCAAAGGGTATACCGCCGGCGTCTAGACGCTCAGAGACGTGTCTGCGCGCCGGTTCATCAGACTCAGACTCAGTCACAGTAGTATCTTAAACCGGCGCGTCCCTTTTGCTCGCGTCTGCCATTAGGCTTCAGATGTGGGGCGCGGCGTCGTGGGACGCGCCGGAGCTTCTTCTAGTCGATGACCTCTGGCTTGTATGCCTGCGCGCGGCCGTCGGTCGGCTCCGTCTGTGGCCACGACGGCGAGACGAACGACGTCTGCTCACCGCGGATCACCGGCGCTTGTCCCGCCGGCATGTCTGCCGTCAGGATGTCTTTTGCCGCCTCGGTAACGTCGACCCAGGCCGTCGCGACCTGGACGTTCTCGGCCGCCGGATACTGGACGACAAACTCGATCAGTTCGTCGTAGGTGTGAATCGACCGTCGGTGCTGACCTGTCAAAGACCAGCCCATCGGCGTCTTGACGGCGGCGTAGGTGTACGTCTTTCCGGTCCCGTCCTGCGCATCGTGTGTCTTGTTGAACCGGATGACGTCACCGTTTTCAAACCGGTCCCGGCCAAACCGCTTGAGCTGGAAGATCTCCCGCTCCAGGTGGCGCAGCCGCTGCTCAGCCTCTTCTAACCTGCTCACTTTTCCTCCTCTACCAGGGCTTTCCGTAGCTCTGGACCAGCGGAAGCAACCCACTGGTCATCGCGTTTCCGATCTCATAATCTAGCATAACAAGCAGCGCGAGTAGCGCCGCCAGCTCGTAGACACCGAAGCGCCAGCGGCGCTCCCAGAGAAACTGGTTCATACTTCCTCCTCTACGTAACCGATTTCTTGCCACACGGCCGCGTAGCCCTCAGGCCAGTGGTTGACCAGCAGACCGGTGGCGTCTAGTTCCTTGTCGAAGTTGATGTGTGCCAAATAGACGCCGCGGTAGACGCGAACCGGCTGGCTTTGGTGGCCGCCGTTAAGCTCGCGCAGCATGACGAGAAACTGCTCCTGCGGCGCGCGCCAGTCCTCGGGTAGATCCTTCAACATCTCTTCTCTCCTCACTCTACGGGATGAATCTTACAGTCCCTATCGTAGCTTATGATGCGCTCCACCCACTCCTCAGGATAGTCACCGACGCCGAAGCCCCGCAGCCACGTGCACGTGCAGCCGGCCTGCCGCGCCTCATAGCACGGCTGGCCGGGCTGCGGCTCTGTGGCGCTCACAGAAAGATCACCTTGTTGTCGCGGTCGACACAGATCTCGTTGTCTCTCACCGAGATGATGTGTCCACCGACGTCGTGACACTGCCGGCGGTAGCTGTCTACGCTGGCGTAGATAAGACCGATTATCCCGCCCAGTACGGTAGCGACGACTACCGTAACGACCAGGCCGAACCACGGAAAGTCTCTCATCTTTCACTTCTCTCTCGGCCGGCCGCAGGCGTCGCGATCAAGCACACGTGACACCCAGTCGGTGCCGTCGGGGTTGCGCTGCAGCGTTCCCGCAACCGTAAGCAAGATCTTACGGTCTCCTTCTATGATTACGTGTCCCGCGTTGTTGCGTATCGTATCGTCGCTCTCGTCTATGTCTACCGTGACCGTCAGGTACGGTCGTACGACGCAGATGAACTCTAGCGGATTTCCACCGGCCTGGACAACGCGCAGCACGTGCAGTCCGTCGTTGTTCTTCGTAAACGACAGCTCCGTCGAGCGGACCGTAAACTCGTAGATCACTTTTTCACTCCTCGTTGATGTCTTCGCCGGCCTTGATCAGCAGCACCTGGTCGTGCAGCGTGTCCGCACAGACACGCAGGTAGCGCTCATCCGGATGATTTTTCTTATTCAAGAGGTCCCGGAACTCGGCTAGCGCCAGGTCAAGCACCCGCAGGTCGGTATCGGTTAAGTTGATCAGCGACGACTCGAGGGTGCGTCGGTACCTAATTTGTGCCATCTTTTGTCCTCACTCCTCATTATCGTGCGTCGTATCGACGTACCCGTCACCCGCGCGGTAGCGCACCATAGGTACGGTCCAGTCGTGCGTTGAGCGTCGCTGAACATGCTCAGACCGCGGAAGCAGCTGCGCCGCGGCAAATCCTACAACACCTCCGCCAATCACTCCCAGCGGGTGGAGGTAGCTACCTGTGAACACCAGCGCGATAACTCCGCCGAACACGATCCCCAGGGAGATGAACAGCGCTGTCCTCATTTCTCACTTCTCTCGATCAAGGCAGCAGCGACCTCAACAGCGGTAGCTCCGTTACCAAACGTAACTGCGCCACCGTCCCCGTAGTCAACGTGAAAGCGATAGTCGTGCTCTGGCAGCGGACGACCGATGACGTAACTAGCCGCTTCGTCACCACCAAACATGCGACGCGCGGTGTCAGCGACATCAACGATGCTAACAGTGAACAGCACGTGGTCACCTATCTCGTTCAAGTTCATCTTCTCTCCTCGCTGTTCCCGTCTGCTCGGCCTCGAGCGCGAGCAGGTTCCTACTCATTATACCAAGCGCAAGCTCTCTCTGGTCCTCCGGTAGGCCAAGTTCATCCATAGTCAGCGTCGTCGCGCGCAGCATCAGCTGCGCCTCCAGTTCGACCTGCCGGACGAACCGCTCAGCCACACCCGCGTCGATCGCCAGCTTCGAGACACGGGCCAGCTTCTCGTGCCACAGCTCAGACTGCTTGACCCAGTGGTACAACCGGCCCGTTGGCTCCAGGTCCGCGTCGTCGTCAGCCGTGCCCAGCTTCGCCTCGCAGAACGCGAGCTTACCGGCGGCGACCCGCACAGCCCACAGCAGGCCCTCCCACGGCGTCGTCTCCAGCGCGCGTGCAAACGCGTGTGCCACTATCCACGCTCCCGTCCCCTGTCCCAGTCGGCGCTTGTGCCGCGCGCACGCACCGATCCCCGCATGATCCGTCCCGTACCCGGCGGGCCTCTCGCAGTATTCAACCCAGCCTCCCCTTTCCGGTCCTCCCCGGCGCTGGATCGGCTCACCGCACCACGGCACATCGGGACCCTCGGCCGGCGGCCAGTTCCAGCCTAGCACCTCGATCGGCTCACCCGTGACCGGGTGCTCGATCCAGTCGCGCGTCAGCTCGACCTCTACGTGCCGGCCGTCGCGAACGAACGCCAGCGCGTCCCTCATCGAGCGCTCCTGCTCGTCCCGTTCACGCTGGGTCTCGGGCCGGCCAAAGCCCTCCCACCTGTGAGCCCAGTCGTCGTCCTGCGGCAACCGAGACCTCCCTACCACCTGCTCCTGTTACGCTTCCCGTTACGTGTTGGCAAAAAGTATGTAGCCAGAAGGGACGATGATTAATTACTACAATATTTCGGACAACTTGGACATTAAGTCATATACAATAGCTACAACCGCTTTGGAGTTAACTTCTATATAAACTAGTAAACTAGTAACAGAATATATAATAATAGATATATACTAGGTTATAATCGCAGCTCAGTAACCAAATCATATGAATGATTTGGTGTTACGTGTTGTGTTACGTGTTGCTCGGTGTTACGTGTCCAAACCAGTAACGCTCCCGGTCGCTGTTACGTGCTACGCGGCCGCTGTTACGCGGCGCGTTACGTCTTTGACCTACGCGGGCGTCCTAGACCCCCGCCGAAACGAGCCGCAGCCCCAGCCGGACGCGCCGCTGGACGCCGTCCAGCCGGACCGGGTTGGGCGACGTCGTGAACCCGCGCGCCGTCAGCTCGCGACCGAAGATCGTGATGTTGCCGGCGTCGAAGCCGCGCAGCGCCGCCCAGATCTGCCACGAGCCGAACAGGACGGATGAGTGTGACATCTCTTCGCTGCCCACGACGCAGCACTCGTCTAGCCACTGACCAATGTGATCCTCTTCCTCCCGGTACTCGGCCGTCGCCGCGTCAACGGCCGCCACGCCGCCCAGCTGTCCCAGCTGGACCCAGTCCGCCAGGCCCACGAGCGCCCAGTTCAGGATCCCCGGCAGCTCACGCTTGAGGATCTCGTCATATCCCAGGATTCGCTGGTCCGCGCCCAGCTTCGCCGTGTACGGCACCAGCTTGAGCCGGCGCCAGATCCCGTCGTCTCCGCCGCGGATCTCCGGCTTGTGGTTGCCGGAGATCCAGACCTTGAACCGCGGCGTGTACGTGAAGAAGTCCTGCCGCATGAACCGGGCCTTGATCTGCTTGCCGGTCATCATCTTGATCCGCTGCTCCGCCAGCTTCTTCTCCCGGTCCGTCTCGTCACAGACGACCAGCCGGGCGCCCCGCAGGTCCGCCAGCTGGGTGGGATGCGCCGACGTGCTGGTGAGCAGGCTCTCGTCCCCGACGCTGGCGTACGAGCCGAGCAGCGCCAGGATGACGTCCAGAAACGTGCTCTTGCCGTTGGCGCCCGTCCCCCACAGGAAGAACAGCTGCTGCTCGTCCGTCAGGCCGGTGAGCGTGTAGCCGACCGCGCGCCGCAGCCACGCCGCCAGGCCCGCGTCTCCCCGCGTCACGAACGCGACGTGCTGCAGCCACAGCGGGCAGGCCGCGCCGGGATCCCAGTCTACCTCCGCGCGCCGCGTGAACAGGTCGTCTGGCCGCGCCTCCCGCGCCGCGCCGGTCCGCAGGTCTAGCGCCACGCCCCCGCGCAGAGCCAGCAGCCACGGGTCCGCGTCTAGCTGGTCCGGCACCACCGCGATCCCGGGCTGCGCCGCGGCCGCGGTAAGCATCGCCTGCCGGCGCCCGACCGACTGCGACGTGTGTGCCCAGGCCTCGTGCCGGTCCCGCTCCGCGCCGTCTAGGCCGGCCGCCTCCACGTACAGGTCCTTGACGATCTCACCGGTGAGGTAGAACACGCGGTTGAGCGCGTCTGGCGCCCAGCGCGTCCCGTCCCACAGGTACCAGCGCTGCTCACCCGTGCAGTACCGGACCACGTCCCGCATCCGCTGCGCGAACCGCTCGCCGTTGCCGGTGTCCGTCCGGCGCAGCGCCAGCTCCGGCCGGGACAGCAGCTCCGCGGCCGTCCTACCTGTTACAGTCGCTTCCTGACGGGAATCATGAAGCTCCCCGTTCACGGTCCCGGACTCGGCAAGGCTCGCTGAGTTCGGGACCGTTCCTATCAGACCGGCTGGCGGTCGCCACGCCGGTACGTCCGCGACGTCCTCCGGCTTGACCTCGTCCCAGACGCGGTTCAGCTTGTAGACGCAGGCCTCCCAGCCGAACTCGTCCCCGGCCGGGTTCTCCATCCGCAGCCACTCGCGGCGCAGGGCCTCCGCGGCGTCCTCTATCGCCGCGCCCGCCCGGCGCAGCCGGAAGCACAGGTCGTTGACGAAGTAGTCCCGGTGTCCCGCCGGGCAGCCGTCACCGGCGACGATTCTCCTAAAGTCATAGTCGTCTGGCACGGCGGGCGCACCCGCGCCGGACCGGCGCGTCACGTACCGGCCGCCCCTCACGGTGAGCAGCCACGCCAGCAGCTCCTGTGAAACGTACGGCGGCTCGACGTCCCTGATCACCGCGTAGAAGCCGCCCGAGACGTGCGCCGACGGCGGCACCAGGACATAGCCGCCGTCCGCCTTGACGTCGATCGCGGGCAGCACGCGGTTGCCGGACTTGACGCGGACGTCCGGGTCTACCCGCAGCCACAGGTGCAGGCCGCCGGAGCCCGTTCTAATCACGCGGGAGTTCGCCGGCAGGCTGGTACCCTTCGTCCACGTCTCCCAGTCGTCTAGGACCTCTATGCCGGTTGGGAGGTCCGTCCGGGTCTGGCGGGCCTCCGCGTCTATGACGACCAGGCCACGACCGGTCGCTACGGCCAGGTTCCAGGGGATCCAGTCTGGCTCGTCTCGGACGCGGAACCAGTCCGCGACGGCGACCGGGTCCGTGACGGCGTCATTGTGGCCGTGTGGGACGAGCCAGCCGACGGGGTGCTTGGCCGGGTTGTTGCAGGCCGGCCGGCAGCACGTGCACCGCGCGACGCGCCGCGGCTCACCGTCCGGGCCGGGCTCGGTTACCCAGCGGACCGAGTGCACCGGAAAGACGCGGATCCCGCGCGCGGCCAGCGCCCGCGCCTCCCGTAGGATCTCCTCTCCCTGTGTTGCGGCGTCTAGCGGCTCTTGTGGTAGATTGGGCAACGGGAGACCCTCCTTAAGTTGTTTCGCTTGCCGACGTCCTCCCCAGGTCACCGGCCGGAACGCGGGACGGGGACGTACGGACCGGACCGGCTACGAACTGGCCCGGCACGGACGTTCCCTCCCGGTTCTCCTGATTCTATCCCCGTCTCCTGCGGACACGTTGCCACAGAGGAGCGTATCTTCCGGACGCGTTGTACGATCTAGATGTCGCAACTGAGTGAAAAGGAGAGAAAAGTGAACAAGACCGATAAGATCACCCAGACCGCTACCGACGCCGCCGGCCCGACGCGGACCGTCCGGCTGGCTGGCCGTGACGGCCAGGAGTACAGCTTCACCGGCTACGCGCTGGGCGTCGCCACCAGCCGCGCCGACCAGCACACTCACAGCACGCGCTACGCCGCGCCCGGTGACAAGTGCTCCGCCTGCCGCTGGTTCTCGGTCGGGATCTACCGCGTCTTCGCTGAACCGACCGGCTCCGGTGAGCGGCTCAAGCCGCGCGGCTATGTCGTCCAGACCGTCGGGGAGTCCGTCATCCCGGGAGAGCAGCGTCTGGCACGCGTCGAGGAGACGCCCAGCGCCTACGACGTGCTCGAGCTGCTGACGGTCCGGCGTCGCGGCGCCGAGCCGTTCATCACCAGCCAGTCGCTGCGCGCGCTGGCGCAGGCCGCGCGGCTGGACGAGGACCTGCGTGACGCGTACATCAACCGCGCGGTGGTGTAATTAACATGACACTTGTCCAGGTCATCCACAACCTCGCCTGGCTCGGCACAGCGACCGGTGCCGTCATCCTGACGCTTGGTCTCGGCGCGCTGCTAGGCGTCTTTCGCAACACCGACGACGGCTACCAGCCGGTCGGTGAACCAGCTCCTTCCCCGCCGCGCACGTCGCCGTTCGCTAGGCCTTCCCCGTGCGGTGACGGCGACGAGCCCGGCCGCAGCCGCGCGGCAGGGGAGGTCCAACCGTGAACCCATACCGCTCCGGCGCGGTGGTCGACTACGTGCAGGGCACCGGCGGCCGGATCAGCGATCTACCGGGATATATGCTCGACGCGGCGGCCAAGGTCATAACATACGTGCATCCGCGCCAGCTGACGTGGCGGGTCGCTGACCAGCTCGTCTCCGGCCGGTTCGTCCGGTCGTCTCACCCGAGGCTCCGCGACGTCCGCGACGCCGCTGACCTGCGCCGCCGGCGCCGCCGGGGCAACATGATACTATGTTCATCTGAACTTGAAGATGATACGATGGATACCAGATAAGAGTTCGCGGGCGGTCGTTGGCGCTCGGGTTGCGGCCGCTCGTAGTTACGTGATACAACTGGATACCGCGGAGTGGTGCAGCTCGGTCGTGCACGCCAGTCTCATAAGCTGGAGGTCGCCGGTTCGAATCCGGCCTCCGCGTCGGGAAGATCCCCGGCCGTCGGCGGCCGTCGGGAATAGCAGGCTCGAGCGGAACAGACCGGTCCGAGACCATCCGGCGTCTTCCCGCGAGCCACAACTTAAGACTTAGGCCTACGTAGCCCCACGTGTCGGCTCTCTGGACGGGTTGAAGAGGGACGCATTCGTCTGGACCCAGCAGCGGCGTGACGGTGGCTTCAGTCCCGCGGCAGCTACGGTTAACGGGATGCGATGGAAGCGGCGTGCGCCGGCGCAAGGATATGGCGCTTCTCGGGTAAGGATTCCACCGGCGCACAGAAGATGACCAGAGAAGAGAGGAGTGACAGGTGAATGAAAACGTCTCTGCAGCTGAGCAGGCCGTGATCGCGTATCACGAGATGCGCCGGTCTCTGCGCAGCTTCGCGAGCCTCGAGGCCGACATCGCGGCGCGGCGCGCGGCCGACCGGCTGCCGCCCAACGTCGAGACTATGCTGTCAGCTGAGCGTGACTCACACCGCAACCGCGCCCTGCTGTTCGCCGCGGTCTATCACGTTGAGCGTGACGTGGCTACGCACGGCCGCGTCCTGTGGTAGGATCACCGCTAAGTGCAATGATGTACAGTCATCCAGACAGAGAGAAGTGAAAAGTTATGGGAAACGTCAACGGCTGGCAGCGTAACTTCATACTACGTTGCGAGGCAGTCGGCTGGAGCGTCGAGCGCGGCGGATCCGATCACTACAAGGTCAAGGATCAGAACGGTAAGTTCCTGTTCTCGTTCGGATCGACGTCCAGCGACCAGCACGCGCTGAAGAAGACCGTCGCCGACGCCAAGCGCGCCGGCATCGAGCAGCTCGAGACGCTCGCCAAGCTGCGCGCCGAGCACGAGCGACTGACGCGCATCGAGACGGACCGGCAGGCCAACGCCGTCGCACTGGCTAAGGTCACAGAAAATCTGACGTCAAGCGTCACCCTAGGTGACGTCGACGGCGTCACAATCATCGCGACCGCACCGGCTAAGATCAAGACACCGGTTACGCCGGTACCGAAGGCGCTCACCGATGGTGAGGAGCTGCTGCTGGCAGACGACCGTGTGGTGTACCGGTGCCTCAAACCCGCGGCTACGGTCAGTCACCCCGAACTTACGGGTGTCTGCCACCGTATCTTCGAGACGGCTAGCAGCCTCAGCGTGCATATCTCATATCACAGTCGCACGTCACTTCCTCCAATGACACGGAAGGGACACACCAAACCAGTGAGGGAGCTGAGTGTGCAGACAGACGTTAAGCCAGACCCGACCGCTGACGCCGCGCCGGTGAAGTCAACGACGAAATCAACGGCGAAGTCAACGGCGAAGTCCGCGACATCAGGCCCCGCGCTTGCGCTCGCGCAGCGGATCGAGACCGCAATCAAGATGATCGACCGCGTGGCAGCCACCGCGGCTACGCTCAAGCTTGACCTCACCGGCATCAAAGATGACCTGGTAATGCTGCCGGTCGTCGATCCCGAGGTTACCGAAAAGGCGCGTCAGTTCGATACCCTCCGGGGCATCTTCACCGGACAGACCGACAGCTAGGATAGCAACCGGCGCGCGGCGCGGCGCAGCGCGGCGTTGCGCCACGCGCCGTCTCATATTCCAGGTGAGGAAAGAAGCTTATGAACGTTATCACCGCTACGCCCGAGACGGGATCTCCGGCAGCCACCGGCGAGCTTGGTCTCTCTTTCATCGACGGTGAGTCCACCCTGGTGATCGACGTTACCCCGGTCTCGACGCCTGATTCAGTCGTGTCACCGGCTCCGCGTAAGGGCATCCTAGCGCGCGTCGCGTGTGCCATGCGCGTCGCAGCCGGTACGCTCGCGCGACTAGCTGGTGTCCTGGTGCGCGCGGTGACGCGCGGCTGCGTCGCTATACGGTACGAGACGTCTCGAACGCTACGAGCTCATTCATACCGGCCGCGACACGTGACGCGCCGGACGTGGTACGCCCGCCAGCGCTCGACCTGCCAGTACAACGCCGCGCGTCGCGAGCAGGCCAAGGAGGGTGAATTACGTTACCCGCCCGAGTTCATCAGCCTGCTTGAGACGTTCGTTGAGACGCTGCGCTGCGAGGAAGATGTACTACATCCCACCCGACCGCCAGGGAGACACTTCATATGCTCGTAATTTTTGAAGAAACGCGTATGCTACAATAAAAATTATGGATTTACATGCGCAAGTAGATGATCTTTTTCCAGGCGATAAGAGAACAATGATAAGAATTCTTGTCCACGCTCTTATCGATTTAGAACAAATTACATCACTGGACTGTATGTGGAGTTTGTGTGTACTTCCCGGTATACCTCTTTCTCCTGCAGGTACGCGTAAAGCATGTGCAACATTAGATCACATTCAAGCACGTACAAACGGTGGATCGGACCACTGGCGCAACGTTCAACTACTTCATCATACATGTAACATGCGTAAAAGTCATGATTTCACTGAAGAACATAGACAAAAAATTAGTGATGCGGTGCGTAAACGCTGGCAAGATCCTGAGTATCGAGCCACTGTTGCGCCTAAAGTTGCAGCAAAACTTCGTGACCCAGAAGTAAGAAAACGAAAAAGTGAAGCAATGAAACGCCACTGGGCTGATCCTGAACGTAAAGCACAGCACTCAGCTAAGCTTGCACGCGGTGAAGACTGGCGAAGGGCAAGAAGTTAACTATGTTAATAATATTGGAAGGTCCTGATGGTTCTGGCAAGTCGACGCTGGCGCAGGAGATCGCCGCCGAGCTGGGCCGGACGACCAGCGACAGGGTCGAGATCTGGCACCGCGGCCGGCCGACCGGTCACCCGCTAGACGAGTACCTGCGGCCGCTGTACGGCTACCGACCCGGCACCGGTTACCACCTGATCCTGGACCGCTGGCACTGGGGCGAGGTCGTCTATCCGAAGATTCTCAACCGGCCGACGAGCCAGAACAGCGCTGTCTTCTGGGCGATTGAGGCGTATCTGCTGCGACTCGGTGCGTTGGTCATTAACTGTGACAATAACTTCACGTTCCAGTATCACAACATCTACCGTGAACGCGAGCTTGACGGTACTTCCGACGCCTGGCAGATCACTCACTTGAACCGGATTCGTGACGAGTTTTCTCGTATGATCTATCGCTCGGCGCTACCGTCGTTGACGTATTCCTACGGCCACGACCCCCAACCCAATATCATCGACTTAGCGCGCCGCTACGAGACTCAGGCACGTGAGCTCAACGACTTCGTGACGTACTCTGGTCCGGTCAAACCTCACATGCTGCTGCTCGGTGACGTTCGCAACCTGCAGCCGATCGATCCACTGAACTCACCGGCATTCGTTCCCACCAAGCAGTCGTCCGGTCACTTCCTACTCAAGTCGTTGACGTCTCTAACGTCCCGCACATGGGTGCACGGCGTCGGACTGGCCAACGTCAACGACGTCGACAACGTGTATAAACTATGGCAGACTCTCGGGCAGCCGTCAGTCGTCGCGCTTGGTAGGAAAGCCCACGCCCGTACTCTCTACGTGCTAAACCAGGAATATGGTGTCGTTCCCCATCCCCAGTACGTCCGCCGGTTTCACCACGGTAAAAGTGAGCAGTACGGCTGGCTCATCTGTCAGGCCAGCCAGACGAGAGAGGACTACAGCAAGTGGCCACAGTCATCCACGCCCGTGACGGGCGAACCGCCTACGTCGATGTCATCACCAAGCTCCGGCTCTTTGGCGTCAGCCGACCCAGTCGCAACGGCCCGACCCGTGACCTCGGACACACCACTATCATCCTAGACGAGCCGTGCGACGCGCTACCTATCGACGTCGGTCGCGGGCTCAGCGAGCGGATCGCCGCGCTAGAGGCGATCCAGCTAGTTGGCGCCTTCTCTGACCCCGACTGGCTCGTCGAGAGGGCTCCCCAGCTGTCTCCCTACAGGGAGCCGTCCGGTGCGTTCTGGGGCGCGTACGGACGCCGGATCGGCTGGCAGATCCGCGACGCCGTCGCCAAGCTGCGTGCCGACCCGTGGACGCGCCAGGCCGTCGCCACTCTCTGGGATCCCATGTACGACAACTACCCGGAGAAGCGTGACTACCCGTGCACCGTCGCGCTTGGTTTCACCCAGCAGCCGACGTTTACCAGTGACCAGCTCAACATGCACGTCACGATGCGCTCAAACGACGCGTGGCTTGGACTACCGTATGACATGTTTCAGTTCACCCAGCTCTTCCAGACCGTCTGCCGCTGCCTGGACGTCCGACCCGGCACGTACACTCACACCGCGTGGTCGCTGCACCTGTATGACCGAGACGTCGACCGCACGCACGACGTCGCGCTGGCCGGCGACACCGGCTACCGGTTTGACCCGACCGGTTTCGGTGAACCGAACATGTCGTTCACTGACGTCAGCCAGCGAGCGCACGTGATCGCGCTGACCCCGGACAAGATCGACTGGGAGCTTACTCCGAGTGAGAGGTGGTACCGTGACGCTATCCATGGCGATCCGACCAAGTTGGCATGACGTGCGACTCGCGATGGCCACCGAGCTGGCCAAGCGCAGCCTGTGCAGCCGTGACCAGGTCGGCGCGGTGGTTGTCGACAAGTACAACAAGATCATCGGTGAGGGCTACAACGGCCCGCCGCGTGGCTTCTGGCACGGTGGAGAGCCGTGCACCAAGTGGTGCCAGCGTACGATGAACTTTAAGCTCGCGGGTGACGATGGACTTCATACAACATATGATGACTGTCCGTCACTGCACGCCGAAGCCAACGCCCTGCTGCAGGCCGACCGCTCGTTCTGCCTCGGCGGTACCATCTTCGTGACGAGCCACGTCTGCATGGGTTGTGCCAAGCTCATCGCCAACTCCGGCCTGGGAATGCTAGTCGTCCGATCCGTCGTCAAGGATCACCGACGCTCGGAAGAGGTCTACAACTTCCTGCGCGACTGCAAGATCGAGCTGGGTATCTGGGAGGACAGGTGACCGGTACCGGGGTACTTGACCGCGTCAAGCTGCACTACATCGAGTCGTTCGACGACGTTCAGGCGTACATCGACTGGTTCTCCAACAAGGCTTATGATGACCCGATCGCCGTCGACACCGAGTCGACCGGCTTCTACTGGCACCGTGATGACTACGTCCGGATGGTCCAGGTCGGTGACGAAGTCGACGGCTGGGCAATGCGCTGGGACCGATTCTCGGGCCTGTTCGAGGCGACCGTCGCGGTGCACGAGGGTCCGATCGACCTGATGAACGCCAAGTTCGACTACGCGTTCCTGCGCAAGGCCGGCGTCAAGCTTAGGCAGCCGCTGATCCGCGACGTCGGTGTCATGTCGTACGTTCTCGAGCCGCACATGTCACGCGCGCTCAAGAACCAGGCCAAGCGGCACGTCGACCCGCGCGCCGGCACGCTCCAGTGGCAGCTCGACGAGGCGATCGGTGGTCGCAGCGAGTGGACGTGGGCGACGATCCCGCACGACTTTCCGCTGTACTGGCAGTACGCCGCGATGGACCCGGTGCTGACCGCTCTGATCCGTGAGCACCACTGGCCGCTCGTTCAGGAGCGCGCGCCGCGCGCCTATGAGATCGAGAACGAGTTCCAGTGGGTCGCGCTTAAGGCCGAGACGTACGGCGTCTGCATCGACGTCGACTACGCGGATCGGCACTACTCCAAGTTCACCGCGTACTGCGAGGACGTCGAGCGATGGTGTGAGAGTGAGTACGGCGTCAAGCCGGGCAGCAACCAGGCCATCGTGCGCAAGCTGGTCGAGCTTGGTTTCAGTGAAGATCACTACTTCTCTAAGTCAACCGCCAAGGGCGCGGTCGCGCTCGACTCTAGCGTCCTAGAAGTCATCGATCACCCGCTCGCGCAGGCGGTTCTCCAGCGGCGGCAGCTGCAGAAGATCGCATCAACGTACCTGCGGTTCTACGTCGGTCACGTCGACTCGAACTCGCTGATTCACCCGTCGATCAACACCGTCGGCGCGCTGACCGGCCGGATGACCGTCTCGGAGCCCAACCTGCAGAACCTGCCGGTCCGCGGCACCAACCCAGCGCACAGGGTCGTCCGCAACTGCGTCGTCGCGCGGCCCGGTCACACGCTTATCATGGTCGACTTCGACCAGGTCGAGATGCGCGGACTGGCGATCGACTCCGGTGACGCCGGCTTGATCGCGGCGTTTCAGGCCGACGAGGACTTCTTCGTCTCGATCGCGCGCCAGGTCTACGACGACCCGACGCTGGTCAAGGCGGACCCGCGCCGGCAGCCGGTTAAGAACGGCATGTACGCCCGGATCTACGGCGCCGGGCTGGTCAAACAGGCCGCCACGGCCGGCGTGTCCGTCGAGCAGATGCGCTATGTCAACACGTCGCTGAACCTCAAGTTCCCGGGCATCGAGTCGTACGCGCGCGGCATCATCGACCAGGCGATCCGCGACGGTCGCAACGAGGGCGGACTGGCGTTCACGACCTGCTCGCTGACCGGCCAGCGTCACTACGCCGAGCGCGGCAAGGAGTACGCGCTGGTCAACTACAAGATCCAGGGATGGGCCGCCAAGCTGTTGAAGCTCAAGGCGCTCGAGTTAGACGCGGCCGGTCTCGGTGACTACATCATCGCGTTCATCCATGACGAAATCATCTTTGACATGCCGAATGACCTGGTCCGTGACGCGGTGCACACCATTCAAAAGATCATGAACGACACGACGATGTTCCCCGTCGCGATCACGGCCAGCGTCTCGACGGGGCAGCGGTGGGGAGAGAAGAAAGAGTGGAGTGAAGATTAATGCAGTACTGGTCTTGGATTCTAGCCACGATCGGAATCACCGCAATGTGGCTTGCCGGTCGACATAACAAGCTCGGTTGGCTGATCGGTGTCGCTGCACAGATCATTTGGTTTGTTTACGCGATCGTCACTCGACAGTGGGGTTTCATCGCCACAGCGATCGCTTACAGCTTCGTCTACGCCCGTAACTGGTACCGCTGGCGTCAGCTTGAACATGCTGTAACCAGTCCGGTAAGAGAGTCAGAGAGTGTGAGTATATGATACTCGTCGGTGTGGACCCTGGCAACGTGACCGGCGTTGCAGTCTGGTGGGACCCGGACTTCTACGACTCGTCCAAGCGCGGACGTGACGTCGACGTCGCTGAGGTTGAAGATTCAACGAAGGTTTCAGCGGTGATCCGCCGGATGCTCAACGGTCACCGGCCGCACCTCATCCTCGTCGAGCGGTTCAAGCAGAATGCGCGCAAGACGCACCAGCCGGCCGCCAGCGAGGTCACCGGCGCCGTGCGCTCGCTCGCGGAGGAGCTGCACGTCCGCTGCGTCTACCAGTCGCCGTCGCCGGCCAAGCGGCTCGGTACCACCGCGCTGCTTAAGCAGCTAGACTGGTGGACGCCGTCACGCGACGACCATGGCAACTCGGCCTGTCGGCACATCCTGCTCGGCATGGCGACGTTCCAACCCGTAAGGTTTGCGCGGCTGACCGGTATATAATAAGAACCATAGAAAAACGACGAGAGAGGAGCGACGTTGACGACATCGATAGGTGAAGAGCCGGAGATCGACGCGCACCAGTTCTGCAGCGTCGACTGCCCGTGCGGTCACTGGAGCGAGTACCGCCGCCGGGCGACGACCCGCGCGGACGGCCGACGCGGCAAGCCGAACCTCGACGTCATCGAGGAGAACCGCGATGCCGCACGCTGACGTCATCGAAGACCGGATCTTCGTCCAGACCGAGTGGAACGAGCGTGACCTAGTCAAGCTCATTCCCGGCGCACGATGGCACACCGAGCGCAAGCTGTGGCACGTCCCGCTGACATGGGTCGCGTGCCTGCAGCTGCGCGGCGTCTTCAGGGAGCGGCTGACCGTCGGCAGCGCGCTCATCGAGTGGTCTACCGGTGTCTTTCTCGACCGGATAGAACCGGCGCAAATGCTGCGCAGTCTCAGTAAACCACACTCTTATGACGAGCGTGACCTGTTGCGCGCGTTCCAGCGCGCCGGCGTGGACTTTATGTCCGTTGCCGGTTCGTGCCTACTCGGTGACGATACGGGGCTCGGTAAGACGATCCAGATGCTGGAGCTGTTCTCAGTCCTGCGCGTGACGGGAAACGGTCTACCGGCGCTTATCATCTGTCCAAAGTCCCTGAAGGTCAACTGGGCACGCGAGGCCGAGACATGGCTTCCGCTAGCCAACACGTACGTGATTAGCGGCGGAGCCGTCCAGCGGCACAGGCAGCTGGTCGCGGCGTCAAAGGACCGCAACGCGCTTGTGATGGTTTCGTACGACACGCTACGCAGCCACTCGCGCCTAGCGCCGTACGGCTCGATCCGCCTGCGCCGGTGCCGTGAGTGTGGCGGCGTCGGTGAGCACGAGGTACCGGCGTCACGCTGTGAGGTCCACCTCGGTGAGCTCAACTGGATCAAGTTCAAGACCGTCGTCCTCGACGAGGCGCACCGGATCAAGGATCCCGCGTCGAAGCAGACGCGCGCCGCCTGGGCCGTCGGTCACATGCCGCACGTTGAGCGCCGGTTCGCGCTGACCGGCACACCGATTGGTGACGCGGTTGACGACCTGTGGTCAATCATGCACTTCCTGGCACCGGACGAGCATCCCGTCCGCTCAACGTTCGTCGACCGCTACACGCTGACGTCGTGGGGAACCTACGGCGGCATCGAGATCTCGGGGCTCAATCCTGACACTCGGCGGGAGTTCTACGACGTCATCGAGCCGCGATTTCGTCGGATGCCCAAGGCGCTAGTCCTCGACCAGCTGCCGCCGGTCGTCCGCAGCCGGCGATACGTCGAGCTGTCTCCCAAGCAGCGCAGGGCGTACAACGACATCGCCTACGGCAAGGAGAACGGCTACGCGCTGGTCACTAAGCTGCCCGACGGCAACATCCTCGTGGCACCAAGCGACCTGGAGGCGCAGCTGCGCCTGATGCAGTTCTCCAGCGCCACGATGAAGCAGATCGGGATCGACGAGAAGACCGGCAAGCCGAAGTTTGAGATGTGCGAGCCATCTTCCAAGATCGACGCGCTGGAGGAGTTCATCGGCGAGTACGGCAACCGCCAGCTCGCGGTCTGCGCCGAGCACCGGCAGCTGGTCAACCTGGCCGCGCACCGGCTCGACAAGATCGGAATCAAGTACAGCTTAGTCGTCGGCGGACAGCGGGACTTTGAGCGCGACTCAGCGCTGCGTCAGGCCGTTAAGGGTGACGTGCAGGTGCTGCTGTTCACGATCAAAGCCGGCGGCGAGGGTCTGACGATGACGTTTACCGACACGCTGGCGTTTCTCCAGCGGTCGTGGTCGATGCTGGCCAACCTACAGACCGAGGGCCGGATCAACCGGATCGGCGCCGAGAAGCACGACTCGCTCAACTACGTCGATTTCATCGCAGACACCGACGCCGAGCAGGTCCAGCTGACCCGGCTGTATCAGCGGCTCGAGCGGCTCGAAGAGATCACGCGTGACCGCGAGACGCTGCGCGCCGCCGGCGTCGACGTCCGCGAGCTAGACGCCGAGGAGCAGCGGATCCTCGCCGGAAACCTGGGGGTGCTGTAGGTGGAGGTCGTCAAGCTTGTCCTAAGCTGGCTCTGCGGCTGCGCGTGTGCCACCGTCGTGGCCGTCGGATTCATAGCCTGGTGGTTTAAGGATGTGTACAGGTGACCACTATTGAAGTTCTTCTTTGTCTTTGTGATAAGTTCACAAAGTGGTATGATAACGTTTGCCGATGTGGTCATCGTAACATTGAACACATCGATGAGACTGGTTCGTGTACCGGTGAAAGCGTCTTAGAACGAGGTTTAAATGACCGTAGTTGACGGCGTCCGTCTCGTGTCGAACTCTGAGGTCCAGACGTTCAAAGACTGCCCGCGCAAGTGGTGGCTGGCCTGGTACCGCGGCTTAAAATCGCGCAATCGACAGGTTGTCAGTGCGCGCTCGACCGGCACACGGATTCACGTCGCGCTGGCGGAGCTGTACCGACCGAACGGCGTAACGCATGATGCCATGCGAATGCTGCTCGACGCGCAGGACGTTGACCGCAGAGAATTCGAAACGCAGCGCGCCGCGGTCAACTTTAACGAAGACACTGAGCTAAAGTCGTTCGACGAGTATGAACGTACGCTGCTGAGCGCGTTTGACCTTGAACACGCGATGATTGAAGGTTACCTCGAGTGGATCCAAGAGACCGGCGTCGACTCGCAGCTCGAGGTGATCTCAGCCGAGCAGAAGATTGAGGTCGAGCTGACCACGTTGCCCCTGTCACTTCGGTCCGCGTGGGGTGACACCATCAAACTGATCGCCAAGCTTGACGCCCGCGTCCGCTCAACGGTTACCGGTGCCATCAAGTTTATAGATCACAAGACGGTCGGTTCACTGTACGACGCGACTCTTGGGATCAACCAGCAGATGCTACATTATCATGTCATCGAAGACGCGACAACCGAGCCGGGTCAGCCGCGTGCTGAGGGTGCGCTGTACAACATGCTGCGTAAGGTCAAGCGAACACGTGCTTCAAGGAAACCGTACTACCTACGAATCCCAATCGATCATAATAGATATGAGCTGAACGGCTACCGCAACCAGCTGTACGGCGTCATCTCGCGTCTTAACCTCACCGAGGTGTGGCTTGGTCAGCGACCGCAGCAGCACCAGGCGGTCGTACCGCCGCGGCCGTCGCGCGACTGCACCTGGAAGTGTGAATTCTTCAAGATCTGTCGGATGTTCGACGACGGCAGCCGCGTCGAAGCCGCGATAGAGGAGCACTACGTCGCCGGCGACCCGCTGGCGTACTACGACGACAAGGAGGAAAGTGGAGAGAGTAATTGAGCGGCAACGTGTCCTGTCTCAACTGTTTCACTCAGCATCTAAGGCGGGAAAGTCGACGCTGTCCAGTACCGCGCCAACGCCCCATCTCGTGTTAGATGCGGAGGGCAGCTGGAGCTTCATTGAAGAGATGGGTTACAAGTCGGGGATACCGCTGCGCAAGAAGCTGTGGGATCCGCTGAAGGACGTCGTCCCGCGGTGGGACGATACGTGGGACGTGATTCGCGTTCACGTTGACTCGTGGCAGGTACTCAGCCAGACGTACATGCACCTGACGCAGTCTAAGTGGGACTTCGTCTCTCTAACCGTCGACTCGGTGACGGAGTCTCAGCGGCGCTGCAAAGCCAACATCAAGGGAACCGGACCGATGCAGATCCAACAGTGGGGCATGCTGCTCGACAGCATGGACGCGCTAATCCGCGGCTTTCGTGACCTGCTGTTCCAGGCCAACCCACTGCGCGTCGTGACGTTCAACGCTGAGACAGCGATGAAAGACGGCAAGTGGCGTCCGTTCATGCAGGGCCAGATCCGTGACACAATGCCATATTGGGTCGACATCTGCGGCTACCTGTTCACCGAGATGCGTCCCGACGGTGACCAGCAAGTCAAGTTCAAACGCATGCTGGTTGGTGAGGGTATCAACGACGCCTACGTCACCGGCGAGCGCGTCCAGGGACGCCTACCCGATATCATCGATAACCCCAACATCTCGGCTATGCTGGCCGCGGTGTACCCGACAAGTCAGGAGCTAGCACGTGGCTGACACCAACTGGGCCGATCTTCACAAGCACGCGACGACGTCGCTCGAGGGTGAGTTTCCCCTCGTGATCGTCGAGGCGACGGCGACCAAGACGAACGACCAGACGAAAGATATGATCAAGTGGAAGGCGAAGATCGAGTCGGGTCCGTTCGTGGACCGACCGATCAGCGGCAACTTCACAATCTCACCAGATTCACCCATCGCGCTACGGATCTTCTTCTCGCAGATGTCCGTCCTCGGCTTGGACGGCGTATTTTTTCAGGCCAACCCGAACGCGCCCGTCGAGCTGATCGCGCAAGCGCTCGTCGGACGGCGCGCGATCGGTGTTCTCGGTACCCGCCAGTGGCAGGGCCGCGACTTTGATGAGGTCAAGGAGTGGAAGCCGGCGCTCGGTGGTCCAGGCGGCTCTGCCCTCTCTGCGGGCCCGCTCGGCGGACACGTTGCGACGCCCGCAACGGCGCTCGCCGGTGGCTCTCCGGTCACCTCGCCGGCCTCTCCGGCGGCTTCTCCGTCGTCCCCGGTTGCCGTCGCGCAGCCGCAGACCGCGCCGCCAGTAATCAACTTCTAGATATATGATCATATGGTAGAGTGGTGGATGTTAGATCCGCCGCTCTACCGTCTTAGAGAGGAGAGAGAAGGTGAAGAGACGAATCGGCTACGCCAAGCTCGGCCGCTCGATGCCGCTGCAGCTCGGTGACTGTGGCTCTAACGGCGGTGACGTTGAGATGATTCCGACGCTCCAGCTGCTCGCCGAGCGTCACCCAGACGTCGAGTTCGTTATCATCGGTCGCAACTCCGGTGAGGAGCCGGCGCGCGTCGGCCTACCTGCCAACATCACCAATCCGTGGACCGGTTGGTGGCCCAAGATCCGCGCTGAGATGAACGCAGCGAAGCTGAATCATCCGGCTCTAAGCGTCGACGAGCACCTACGACTTGCCGAGATCTTTGACCGGTACACACGCGACGCCTTTGTGCTGCTTGACGGCGTTGTTATGTGGCTTGGCCAGCACGGCACAACACACACTCCGCTGCCGTCAATTAAAGATCGCAGCGTCTTGACCAAACCATATGACTCATTGTCACTCTACGGCGGCTACCTGCTACGTGGCGTCAACGCGTGGCGCGACGTCGATCCGCATAATCGTGAGGAGGTGCTGCTCAACCCAGACCCGCGCAACGTGCCAAAGTACCGGGACGGCCGGTATCCGTGGCGGCACGCCGTCTTGAGCCAGCACGACCAGGTAAACGCGATTAAGCACGAGGAGGGTGACCGGGTCGTTTCGTCGACGGTTCTCAGCGTCTACTCGCGCCTGGAGATCTCGGGTCTGCTCCCTAGTACGCCGTTCACCAACCTCATTAAGTTCAATGACGACCACAACCGACCGCACGACTTCGGCATCGTGTTCAATGAGACACGGCGTGACGTCGCGCTCGAGAAGTCACGACGTTACATCCTAGAGAAGTGGGTGTTCCCGCTGTCTCCCGGCTTTATCTACGGACAATGGAGCGACGCAACTCGGCGGCAGCTCGGCATCCGGATTGAACCGATCGACGTGCTGAACTACTTCAGTACGATCCAGACCACGCGCTGCACGTTGACGACCCCGTCATCTGGCTCCGGCTGGGCGACTGCCAAACCGTGGGAGTGCTTCGCCGCCGGCGTGGTCTGCTTCTTTCACCCAGCGTACGACGACCAGAACCACATACTCAACGACGCACCCTACGCGCTTGCGTCGTGGCTGCGCGTCCGTCACCCGATTGACCTACGTGACCGGATCCGCTACATGCGAGACAACCCAGAGTATTGGCAGGAAATCGTTCGGCTTCAACGCAATCACTACCTAAAAGCTATCGACGAGCTCAGCTACATAACAAAGATCGAACAGAGACTGGGACTGGACTAATGGACGCGATAATCCTCGCCGGCGGGCGCGGCACCCGCGTCATGGAGCTGGCTCCCGAGTTCCACAAGCCGCTGCTGCCAGTCAACGGCGTCCCGATGGTGACGCTGGCCGTCGACCTGGCGCTGCGCGCCGGCGTCACGTGTCCCGTCGTCGTGGCCGCGCCCGCCAACACCGAGGCGATCTGCGGCGCACTGGACGGCCGACCCGCGTTCGTCGTCATCCAGCGCCAGCCGCTCGGCGCCGGCCACGCGCTGCTGCTCGGGCTGCAGGCCAGTCCGCGCCCGCTCGTCGATTGCGATCGGGTGCTCGTGCTACTCAGTGACAACGTCTCGACGGACACCGACGTCACCGCGGTGATGCAACACCCAACCGCGATCGGGATCCAGTACATCGAGCGGGTCAACGCGTTTCGCTTCGCGCGGCTGAACGACGACGGCCGCTGGTGCGAAAAGGAACGCCTCAAGCTTGACGGTCCGCCCGTAGCGTGTTGGGTTGGACCGTTCATCGGCTGGCGCAACCGAATGGTGCGGGTGCTTGCCGAGGCGGTCGCCGCGCGCAAGCCGAATGAAGAGGTTTACATCGGACCCCACCTCGGTAACTTCATGTACAGCGAGACGAAGTGTCCCCTCGTGCCGGTCGACTCGCTCGACCTGGGCGTGACGGACGAGTACCGGAGGTTAACATGAATGAAAACGAGACTGAAGAGATGAACGACGGTAAAATGAACTGGCCGGCCGCGGTCGTCAACGTCGTACTTATCCTGGCCGTCGTCGCGATCGTATTCATTATCTGCGGCAACGACATCTTGAAGGGCTGGCTGACGTGACAACTGACAAACTGGAGCACCTGATCCGCATGCAGCTCAACCTGCAACGTGAATTTGGCTTCAACTTCGACACGATGCCACACGATGAGCAAATCGCGTACATCCGCGACCACCACCAGGCTGTTATCATGGAAATGTCTGAGGTGCTCAATGAAGTTGACTGGAAACCCTGGACGGTCAACCCCCAGCGGATCATTCACCGCGATGAGTACGTCGCCGAGCTCGTTGACGTCCTCCACTTTTGGATCAACATGATTCTGGTAGTCAGCGGCAAGATGACGACCACCGAAATCGCGGACGAGATCTTCACCCGCTACGCGCTGAAGAATCGCGTCAATACCCACCGGCAGCTCGACGGCTACGACGGCCGCTCAACCAAGTGCGCCGGCTGCGGTCGCGCGCTGGACGACGTCGCCGTCCGGTGCTGGCGACGCGGCGACCAAGGACGCTGCGAACGCGACAACGTCGACATCAACTACGTCATAAGCGAGGGTCGCGACGTCGCCGCCATGCTTGAGATGTCACACGATGTCAACACCATCGATCCGGTCTGTTCTCACTGCAACCAAGAACTCAACAAACACGGCTGCGTCCCGGCGACGTCCGAGCGGTGGGGACACTGTGGCGCCGGTCAGCGGAACCTGCCGCCGATCAAGCTGCCGGTTACGTGATACGGTTCCTCCGTGACGTATACGGCGATCGACTGCATGGGATTCGCCGGTGGCTTTACGCTCGGCGTCGTCCAAGCTGGCTTTAAGCTGATCGGCAAGCGCGAGAAGAAGGGCGGCTTCGGCGCCAAGAACTGCGAGGTCAATCGACACCTACTCGGTGACGGCTGGCAGACCGAGGCGTGTGATCCCAGCGAGTGGAGCGTCCCAGACGGGGGCGCTTCACTCGTCTTTGGTAACCCACCGTGTTCCGGCTTCTCGGTCCTAACGGATGAACGGTTCCGCGGCGCCGACTCGGCGATCAACCAGTGTATGTGGGACTTCGTCGAGTACGCCGGCCGCGTTAAGCCAGACATCGCGATCTTCGAGTCCGTCCAGCAGGCGTATGGCCAGGGACGCGGCCTGATGCGCGCCTTACGCATTCGTCTAGACGGTCTTACCGGTGAACGCTACACGCTCTACCACGTGCTGCACAACGCGCTGTCCGTCGGCGGACCAGCGATGCGCAAGCGCTACTTCTGGGTCGCATCGCGGGTGCCATTCGGCGTCGACTGGCCCGAGATCAGTCGTACTCCCGTCCTAGAAGACGTCATCGGTGACCTGCAGACTCTCGACCAGCGGTGGGACTCCCAGCGGTACTGGCTCGATCCGACGTGGTACTCACACCGGTTTCGTGACCGCTACGCCGACGGCTCATACTGGGTTGACGGCCACGTCTCGCTAGACGTCCCGTCGGTCCGCCGGACGCTCGACCTGCGAGACGGCGTCGAGTGGAATCCCGGCGAGTATATTCACACCGTTATGCGCCGGTACTTTGACACCCACGCTGACCTACCGCAGAGCTGGCACCACAAGCTAGATCAGCTCAAAAACCGCGACTTCCAGATCGGTTTCACCGTTCCGATGATGTGGCGACCCGACCGACACGCACGTGTCGTCACCGGTGGGACTATGCTGCTCGGCGTCCACTGGGCCGAGCGCCGGACGTTCACGCACCGTGAAGTTGCACGGATCATCGGTTTTCCAGACTCGTGGTTGATCGAACCGCTGCGAGGCACATCCGGATTGTTTATGACGTGGGGCAAGGGCATCACCGTCGACTGCGGTCGGTGGATCGCCAGCTGGGCGCGCCGGACGCTGGACGGTCAACCGGGCGCGCTGACCGGTGAGGAGATTGGCGCTGACGAGCGGCTAATTGACGTGACAAACGCCTGGAAGATGGCTTGTGGTACAGTCAAACTTGAACTTAACGCTAGGTGGAGGGAAGATATAGTGACTGAGACGGTTGAATCGCCGGTCGACGAGACGGCCAAGGGACGGCCACGCTCGGCCGAGACGGTCGAACGTGACCAGCGGGTCTTCGACACGCTGGCATCCGCCGGCATGACTCGCACGGAACTGGCGGTGCAGCTGGACGTTCCGCCGAACCTGGTTTACCTAAGCCTGTGGCGCCTCAAGCGTGACTCGCGCGTCGAGCGCGTTCGGCACGAGGGTAACTGGGTCTGGCAGCGCGTCGCCGGCGCGGTCTAGAGACGAGCTCCGGTGTCCGTCGACGTCGGAGGATATGATTCGGACGACGGCCGGTCCTACCAGACCGGCCACGTCAGTCTCGCGAGCGTCCAGCTGATGCTGGTGCGCATGGAGTCAAAGTTCGACCAGCTGAGCCGGGACGTTCACTACATGCGTGAAGCCCAGCTGACCCGCGCGACAGAGGCTGAGCGCCGGTTCAACGACCAGGAGACGCGGCTGCGTGCCATCGAGAGCAAGCGATACATCGAGCCGAAGTCAGTTACCACGGTCTTCGCGGTAGTTCTTCCGGTCTGCGCAGTCATCGTTTCTATCATCGCTATCATCGTAAAGTGAGGTGACTTACGTGACACTCAGTGACCAGAATGAGCCGCAGTTCGAGCTCGTCGATGAATCCGAGCCCGCGCCCCGCGCGCCTGAAGACGACGAGGACGAGAACGATGACACTGGCAGCATCGAGGGAGAGTAGCCGTGACAAATCACATCTCTCGCGCCGGCTGGAACGCGCGACCACCTGACTCGACGACGCCGCTCGACCGCAGCCGGATCCAGTACTTCATCGTTCACTACTCGGGAGAAATCCGGTCACAGTCGGTCCGTTCGATCCAGGACTACTGCATGGACGTCAAGGGTCACGTCGATATCGACTACAACCGGATCGTCCGCGACGACAACGACTACATGGGACGCGGCTGGAACGTCGGCGGTCACACCAAAGATATGAACTCGGTCAGCTACGGTGTCTGCGTCATCGGACTGGACGGCGACGCGACCGACGCCGACATGCGGACGGTCCGCGAGATCTATGACGAGATCTGCGCGAGCCTCGGCCGGCCACTCATCATGACCGATCATCAGACGCTGCTCGGCGCAAGCTACACCGACTGTCCCGGCAGCGAGCTGCACAACTGGGTCGCTACCGGCATGCCCTACCCGGAGGAAGATATGACACCTGAGCAGTCAGAGGCGTTCAACGACCTCATCTGGCGCGTAGACGCGCTGTTCGCCAACACCGATCTGCGCGGCGGTCGCTATGAAAGTGACCCGACGTTAAACCAAAACATGGCAAAAGCGGCGCTTGACGCCGTAGCAGCCGACGTTGATGAGCTGCAGGCGCGTCCACCGGCTCCGCCGGCCGAGGTCGATGTCCCGGCGCTCGTCGCGGCGTTGACACCAGCGATTCGCCAGATCGTCCGTGAGGAGATCGACGACACCAAGCTGGGTCAGATGCCGTGAGCGGTATCCACCGGCTCGCTGACCCGGACGCCGAGTACTCCGCGTGGGCGGCGCGGGTACACGGCGTTCGCGGCTTCCTGATCGGCCTGGCGCTTGACGTCTCGGCGGCCGGCGTCGCCTTCCTGGTGACGGTCATCGGTGACCTCGAGTGGACGTCAACCTACTGGAAGATCCTCGGATTGGGTCTCTGTAAATCCGTCATCCAGGGCCTGGTCGCGTACCTGGTCCGTCGGCTCATCCCGCCTCAGGTACCGCGCTAGTTCCGCTAAAAAATCACGGTCCGCGTCGAGATATCTCACGCGGACCGTTTGCATTGTGACGTTGAGTGTTGTAGGATTATGTCGTAGGGTTCAAGCGAGTAGAGAAGAGAGAATCATGATCTGCGGACACTGCAAGGATCGGAACGCCACCGTCGATCACGTGCGTTCCTGCGCGCAGCCAAAGTCAGCCGTCGCTGTCATCGAGCGTACGCCCGTCACTGAACCCGGTATGTACCAACGCGGTGACGATGTCTTCCAGGTCGTCTGGAACCAGATGCAGACTCACCTGTACGCCAAGCTGTACGTCCCAACCTACGTCGCGGGCAAGCTGCACAAGTTTGAGTTTACCTATGAGAAGGGCTCGATCTTCACGCTCGACGCCGCCGACCGGATGACCGTCGAGCAGGTCGCGCAGCTCGGCAGGCAGACGGGATTCTGCTGGGTCTGCCACCGCAAGCTGACCGTCCAAAAGTCGATCGTCGCGGGCATCGGCCCCGTCTGCGCGAAGAAGGTGTAGCATGATCGAGTACGCGCTTCTGATGTCCGACGGCTCAATGCAGGTGCGACCCACCGATCCCGAGATCGACGAGATCTATCCGCTCGACAAGTGGATCAAGAACCAGCGGCGCTTCACGCGCAAGGTGTACCAGCGCGAGATCGAGGTCATCGCAGATTGGACGGAGGTTCCCCATGGCGATCAAGAAAGTTAAAGCCACC
>Ga0209382_10000444_pt1 | contig 68362 bp, 61 predicted proteins | sample SoiMetdeltSBSDD5_FD_187599 | JGI IMG/M metagenome (GOLD analysis project Ga0209382, IMG submission 187599) | Bulk soil microbial communities from a Populus tree surrounding site in Tennessee, USA - Soil MetaG P. deltoides SBSDD5 (SPAdes) (version 2) | ecosystem: Environmental > Terrestrial >...
CGAATGGCGAAGTGGCCCTGGACCTGCCGCCGGGCCTCGCCGAGGACGAGGCGATCGGGTTCAACGAGCGGATGGCCGAGGGCGACGGGGTCGACCACATCGACGACGACGGCACCCTCCATCTCACCGCCGCCTGCCGCCAGGCCGTCGCCGAGCTTGGGTCGGACCTGGCCGACCCCATCCCCATCGCCGACCTCGACGCCCGCGCCGCCCGCCTCGACGCGGTCCTGGCCTAGCAGCGCCGGATCCGCAAGACGGCGCAAAGCCGAGGGGGCGTGCGGCCTGGAGCCGTGGCCGGAAGGCACCGGCACCGTCCACCTCACCGCCGCCAGCCGCCAGGCTGTCGCCGAGCTTGCGTCGGATCTGGCCGACCCCATCCCCATCGCCGACGGCGCAGGTCGCCGGGGCTTCGGGTCGGAAGGCCCTGGCCGGGAGGCGTCGGATCTGGCCGGGCCGGTCGCCGTCGCTGACTTCGCCGCCCGCCTCGACGGCGTGCTGGCTTAGCGGCGCCGGATTCGGAGGACGGCGCAGGTGGCCGGGGTCTTGGGTCGGAAGGCCGTGGCTGGGAGGCGCCGGCCCACCGAGAGGTCGAAGTCCCGGAGCCAGCGCCCCGCCCCCGGCGCTCGACCCGACGCCCACCGCACCGCGACGGGCACCGGCAGCACCAGATCGGCTGCTACCAGCCTCGACCCGGGCGCCAACAACCGCTTGAGCAGCGCGGTCGAGACACCGAACGGTGGGTTCGCCACCACCCGGAACGGCAGCCGAGGCAACCGGAGGTCGGCAGCATCCCCGGCGACCACCCGAACCCCGGCACCGTCGCCCCATCGCTCGGCGTGAGGCCCGACGACCCGGGCGCCAGGGTCGTGGGAGCGTCGGTGTGGTGCCCCGCGTCGGTCGCGATGGTCGTCGTCGAACCGGGTGGCGGGGGTGGGAGTGGGGAAGCGTTGCTGCAACGCCCGCCGGCGGGCCGGGTTGAGCTCGATGGCCAGCACGGTCGCGCCGGTGGCGGCCAGGGGGGCGGTGAGGGTGCCGGTGCCGGCGCCGATGTCGAGGACGAGGTCGCCGCGGGACAGGCGGGCGTCAGCTACCAGGCGTCGGGCCCAGGCGTCGGTCAGTCGGTGGAAGCCCCACCGCCGGGGTTGTGCCCCGGGCACGACGGACCATCACTGTCACTGCCACGACCGGCACCGTACCGGGGCCCACCCACCCGGCCGCAGCGAATTTCCGGCGTGACCAGGCGGGCTGCAACGGCGCCGTGACCGTGCCATGATCAGCGGCCCCCATGGCCCGCAGTGTTCGACTTCGTCCTTGGCAGAAGCGCGCCCTCGACAAGCTCGCGACGACCGAGTCACCCGACTTCCTGGCCGTCGCGACCCCGGGCGCGGGCAAGACGACGTTCGCCCTGACCGCGGCCGTCCACGAGCTGGCCGCCAACCGGGGCCGCCGCCTGGTGGTGGTGGCCCCGACCTCGCACCTCAAGCTGCAGTGGGCCGACGCCGCCGAGCGCTTCGGCCTCCACCTGGAGCCGAGCTGGGCGCCGGGCAAGGGCGCGCTCCCGACCGACGTGCACGGCCTCGTGACCACCTACCAGCAGGTGGCGTCGAGCCCCGACCCGCTGCGGGCGATCTCGGCCCGGGGGATGGTGATCCTCGACGAGATCCACCACGCCGGGGACGACCGCGCCTGGGGCTCGGCGGTGCGCCACGCCTTCGAGCCGGCCGCCAAGCGCCTGAGCCTGTCGGGCACCCCGTTCCGGTCGGACACCCAGGCGATCCCGTTCGTCAACTACGTCGGCGACGAGGCCCGGCCCGACTTCGAGTACGGCTACGGCCAGGCCCTCGAGGACGGCCGGGTCGTCCGGCCCGTGTACTTCCCCCGCATCAACGGGTTCATGGAGTGGATCACTCCCGACGGCAACGTGGCGTCGGCGGCGTTCGACGACGCGCTCGACAAGCAGGGCACTGCCCAGCGGCTGCGCACCGCGTTGAGCCTGGAAGGCGAGTGGCTGCCGGCGGTGCTGACCCAGGCGAACGACCGGCTCACCACGCTGCGCCGCCACCACCCCGAGGCCGGCGGCCTGGTGATCGCCTCCGACCAGGACCATGCCCGCGGCATCGCCAACCTGCTCCGCTACCGCTGCGGCGTGAAGGCCGCGGTGGCGCTGTCCGACGACCCCCGCTCGTCGACCCGCATCGCCAAGTTCTCGGGCAGCAGCGACCCGTGGATCGTGGCGGTGCGCATGATCTCCGAGGGTGTCGACATCCCCCGCCTCCGCATCGGCGTCTACGCGACGACGACCGCCACCGAGCTGTTCTTCCGCCAGGCCGTCGGCCGCTTCGTGCGCTGGACCCGGGGCGTCCCCCGCCAGAAGGCGTACCTCTTCATCCCCGACGACGCCCGGTTGCGGGTGTTCGCCACCCAGATGGCCGACTCGCGGCGGCACAGCCTCGCCAAGCCGGCCGCCAGGGAGGGCGACGAGGTCGAGGACGACATCGCCTTCGACCGGATGGTCCACGAGGACGACCTCGCCGCGGCCGACCAGCTGTCGCTGTTCGCTCCGCTGTCGGCGGTGGTGACCGGGGCGGAGGAGTCGTCGGTGTTCGAGGTCGACGACGACGCGCTCGCCCGCCTCGACCGCGACGACCATGACGCGGACAGCGGTGTCGAGGTGCCGCTGCCGCCGTTGGCGGGCACGCCGCTCGACACCCGCGACGTCGTGGCGATCGGCCTCGCGAACGGCGGCCCGAACGGACTCAGCCTCAGCGCGCGGCAGAAGAGGTTGGAGCTGCGCGAGCGCAACGGGCGGCTCGTGCAGGACCTCGTGTGGGCCACGGGGCAGACGCATCAACAGGTGAACGCGCGCCTCAACCAGTTGGTCGGATTGCGCCGCATCGACGAAGCGACCGTCGATCAGCTCGCGCGACGGGTCGCGCACGCCGAGCGCTGGCTCAAGACCGGTAGCGACAAATAGTCAGCATTTTCAAGGCCGATCGTCGCTACGCAGCGCGTTCATCCGCGTCTGATCAGGCTGTTTGCGTGAGCATCCCCGCGCGGAGCGTGAAGTTTGGTGAGACTGTGCGCCTCCCCTAGTAGTCAGGAGCCAACGCAAAGTGAACCGTCGTGATCTGGTCAACGCCGTGGCCAACCACACCGGAAGAGAACGCAAGGAAGTCGACGAAGTTCTCAAGGGTTTCACCGAGGTGGTCACGGGCGTTGTCGCAAAGGGTGAGCCGGTCGCGATCTCAGGCTTCGCGAAGTTCGTGAAGGTCGATCGCCCGGCCCGCATGGGGCGCAACCCCCAAACCGGTGAGCCGGTGCGGATCAAGGCCTCGAAGAAGGCCCGCATCACCGCCCTCAAGGCGTTCAAGGATGCGGTCATGAGCCCGAGCACCGCCCCGAAGCTGGCCAAGGGCACCTGGCCGCCCGCCCCGGCGCCGGCCAAGCCCGCCAAGAAGGCAGCCAGCAAGACCACCGCCAAGAAGGCGACCACCGCCAAGAAGACCACTGCCAAGAAGACCACCGCCGCCAAGAAGCCGGCGGCCAAGAAGGCCACGGCCAGCAAGTCGGCCGCAACCCGCAAGACGACGGCGACCCGCAAGAGCGCCGCCAAGCGGGCCCCGGCCAAGAAGACCACCGCGCGCAAGCGCTGAACCCAAGCAGTATCGACGTCGGCCCCTGGCGCCCCGCCGGGGGCCGCATCGCGTCCATGGACATGCACTTCGCGACGTTCACGCGAAGTTTGCGCGACATGTCCTACGCGCCGCGTGCTCTTCGGGCGTTCTTGGGGCAGTGTTGAGCACGATCGTGGTCGACCGCCCGCTAGCCGATGCTCTCCCCACGAGGGTGGGCCGAACAACCGTGCCGGGGTTCGAGGTGTTCTACCTCGCGAACGAGCGGCGGCTGTTCCGCGCGCTTTACGTCATGACGGGTGACCGCGACGAAGCAGAGGACATCATGCAGACCGCGTTCTGCAAGGTGTGGGAGCGCTGGGCGCATGTCGCCGCCCTCGACGATCCCGTGGGCTACCTCTTCCGCACTGCCTTCAACACCCATCGCAGCGCCGTGCGTCGCAGCATGCGCGCCGCCCGACGACTCGTCGGGCGTCACGACCCCACTCCGCCACCCGAACCCTCGGAGGTGGCCGCGGCCCGGGACCACGCGTCCCGCACGCTGGACGTGCTCACACGGCGCCAGCGCGAGGCCGTGGTCCTCACCGCCATGCTCGGGCTCGGCGGCGTGGAAGCCGCGCAGGTCATGGGCATCCGCCCGGCGACCGTGCGCGCGCTGGTCAGCCAGGCACGTGCAGCCCTCACCGCCAGCGGGGACACCCCCAACGGCTCGAGCACGAAGTGACGAGCAAACGGGATGACCTGCGGGCCCTCCTCGAAAAGATCGCCGCTACAGCCGGCGACCCCCCAGAGCACGGACTGGACGGGGTCAAGGCACGGCGGCGCCGCCGGACGCGCCATCGCCGTGGAGCTGTCGCCACGGCGATGGCGCTGGCGGTCGGGGGGATCGTCACCGTCTCCTGGCTGAGCGGGGTCCAGAACAACCACGACGTCGCCGCGGGCTCCTCGGCCAACAACTCAGCCGGCCACGAGCCGAAGCTGCCCGACACGCTGGAGATGACCTGCTCCACCGAGCGCCTCGACGTGCCCATCGCGTCGATCGGCACGCGATCCGAGGGCCTCCACGTGCACATCGTCAACAAACGGGGCCTGCGCACCGCCGTGTGGATCATCAACCCGGACGCCAAGTGGAGCAGCGGCCGCTTCTCCGTCAGCACGGGCACCACCGACCTGATGATGTCGACGCCGCCGGGTTCGCTGACGGTCGGGTGCGACGGCGGGGTCACCGAGCCGCAGCGCCAGGTCGACCTGATCGACGCCGACCACCACTACCGCACGCCGGAGCTGAGCTGCACCGCTGACATCCAGCGCCTGAAGGGCCCGTTCCCGGCGCAGAGCTCGGACATGCCGACCGCGGCGCGCCGGGCGCTGGCCGGCGAGGACCTCCTCCACGGCTGGGACAAGCTGCGGCCCTACAGCGGCTACTCCGACGCCGTGTACGACACGCACACCCGCAACCCGGTGGTGGAGGTGCGGCGGCGCAACGACACCGTGGCGCTGATCTACCTCAGCGGCACGATCGAGGAGCAGCCGGTCGACGGGAAGTCGAGCGTGCCCCCGGCCTTCGAGTCGCCGTGGACGGGTGTGCAGCGCGTCGACTACTGCCCGAGCCTGCTGAGCGCGCCGAACGGCCAGGAGGGCCGCTCGCCGAGCTAGTTGTCGGACTGCCGGGTCGACGACTAGGCGTACAGCGCGTCGATCTCGTCGGCGTACTTGGCGAGGATCGAGCGGCGCTTCAACTTCGACGTCGGGGTCAGCTCCTCGCTGTCGGGCAGCCACTCGCTGGTGAGGACGGCGACCTTCTTCACCCGCTCGGCCTGGTTGAAGCGGTCCATGGCCTCCTCGACGCCGGCCTCGATGGCGGCCCGCAGGTCGGGATGCTCGGCCAGCTCGGCGAACGACGCCGCCTTGATGCCGTGCTCCCGGGCCCATACCGGCGCCACCTCGGGGTCGGGGACCACCAGCGCGGCGACGAACGGCTTCTGGTCGCCGACCGTGCACGCCTGGCCCACCAGCGGGACCGTCTTGATGGCGGCCTCGAGGTTGGCGGGGCTGATGTTCTTGCCGCCCGCGGTGATGATCAGCTCCTTCTTGCGGTCGACGATGCGGAGGTAGCCGTCGTCGTCGAAGGTGCCCACGTCACCGCTGTGGAACGTGCCGTCGTCGTCGATGGCCTCGGCGGTCCGATCGGGGTCGTCGAGGTAGCCGCCGAACACGTTGCCGCCGCGACAGCACACCTCGCCGTCCTCGGCCAGGAACACCTCGACCCCGGGGAAGGGGATGCCGACGTAGCCGGGCTTCACCTTGTACGGCTCCCAGGTCATGGGGCCGGTGGTCTCGGACAGGCCGTAGATCTCCGACATAGGCACGCCGATGGCCCGGTACCACTGCACGAGCTCGGCGGGGATCGGTGCCGCGCCCGTGATGGCGAACTCGATGGCGTCGAGACCGACCTTGGCCCGGACCGGGGCGAACGCGGCCTCGTCGAGCTGGGCGAGGGTGGCCTCGTCCTCGTCGGTGGCGGTGCCCCAGGTGCGGCGCTCGACGAGCGGGGTGGCGGCGGCCACCGCGCCGTCGAAGCGGGCCTTGGCCTCGGGGTCGGCGGCGAGCGCCGCCTCGACGCCGGCGTGGATCTTCTCCCACACCCGCGGCACCCCGAACATGCTCTGGGGGTGGACCTCCCGGGCGTAGGCGGCGATGTTGCCAGGGTCCGGGCAGGTGGTGACCGTGAAGCCGGCGATCAGGGCCAGGTAGTGGCTCGACATGCGCTCGGCGATGTGGGCCATCGGCAGGTAGGAGATGACCCGGAAGCCGGCGGGGTCGACGTCGAGGACCTCCATGTAGCCCTCGGCCGTCCAGACCACGTTGTAGTGGCTGAGCATGACGCCCTTGGGTGGGCCGGTGGTACCGGACGTGTAGATGACTGTGATCAGCGTGTCCGGGGTGCAGTTGTCGAGGGCGGCCTCGAGGTCGAGGGTGTCGTGGCCCTCCAGCACGAGGCTGCCGTCGATGACGCCCGGGCTGCTCAGCCCGAGCGGGTTGTTCAGCAGCACGATCCGCTCCAGCTTGGGCAGCTCGTCGCGCACGGCGAGGAAGCGGTCGAGGAACTCGGCGTCCTCGACGATGGCGACCTTGGCCTCGCAGTGGCTGGCCAGGTAGGCGACCTGCTCGGGCGGCGACGAGTTGTAGATCGACACGGCGGTGGCGCCGAGGAACGCGATCGCCAGGTCGACGACGTGGAACTCGGGGATGTTGCGCATCATCAGCACGACGCGGTCGCCCTGGCCGACCCCGATCGCCTGGAGCCCTCTCGCGGCCCGGCTGATCCGGTCCGCGTACTCCTGGTAGGTCCAGGTGCGCCAGCGGCCGTCGTCCTCCTTGGCGCGGAGCGCGACGAGGTCGCCGTGGGCGGCCACGGTGTCGAGGAAGCGGCTGCAGACCGTCTGCCCTTCCACGCGTTGGTCGAGGTCGGCCTTGGTGATGTTCACGATGGTCCCCCGGAGTGTTGACCGCTGGTAGCGCTGTGCCACTGGTCCGGCGCGGGCCAGCGTAGAGCGGCTGCGGGCGGTGTGCCTGCGGTCACGGGCGGGCGCCGGCCTGCTCGGTTGCACGGGTGGGGGCCGCTGGGCAGACTGCACTTGACCGACGGGTCAAGAACCGACGGGTGAGCGGTCACAGGACCGTCGCAGCACCAAGGAGCCAGGCACATGCCCACCGCCGTCATCGTCGACACCGTGCGCACCGCAGGCGGCAAGCGCAGCGGCCGCCTCTCGGGGTGGCACCCCGTCGACCTCGCCGCCGAGACCCTCAACGCCCTGGTCGAGCGGAACAACCTCGATCCCGGCCAGGTCGAGGACGTGATCATGGGCTGCGTCATGCAGGCCGGCGCGCAGTCGATCAATGTCGGCCGCAACGCGCTGCTGGCCGCCGGCTGGCCCGAGGAGGTGCCGGGCACCACCATCGACCGCCAGTGCGGCTCGTCGCAGCAGTCGGCGCACTTCGCCGCCCAGGGCGTCATGGCTGGCGTGCAGGACATCGTCGTCGCCGCGGGTGTCGAGATCATGAGCCAGGTGCCGATGGGCGCGTCGGTCGGCGACGGCAAGTTCGGCTGGCCGTTCGGCGACCGCATGAACGCCCGCTACGCCGACGTCGGCGGCCTCGTGCCTCAGGGCATCTCGGCCGAGCTGATCGCCGAGAAGTGGGGGCTCAGCCGCGAGGACCTCGATGCCTTCGGTCTCCGCAGCCAGCAACGCGCCGCCGAGGCCCGCGACGAAGGCCGCTTCGAGAACGAGATCATCCCGGTCAAGGTCAAGCACCGCGACAAGGACTCGGGCGCAGTATCGGAGCTCGACGAGCAGCACACCGCCGACGAGGGCATCCGCGAGAGCAGCCTCGAGTCGCTGGCCAACCTGAAGCCGTCGTTCAAGCCCGACGGCGGCAAGGTGACCGCCGGCAACAGCAGCCAGATCGCCGACGGCGCCTCGGCCACGCTGATCATGAGCGAGGAGAAGGCCAACCAGCTCGGATTGCGGCCCCGGGCCCGCTTCGTGGCGTTCGCCCTGGCCGGCGCCGACCCGGTGACCATGCTCACCGGCCCGATCCCGGCCACCGAGAAGGTGCTGGCCAAGGCCGGCCTCGGCATCGACGACATCGACCTGTTCGAGGTCAACGAGGCGTTCGCCTCGGTCGTGCTGGCCTGGCAGAAGGAGACCGGCGCCGACTTCGAGAAGGTCAACGTCAACGGCGGCGCCATCGCCCTCGGCCACCCGCTCGGGTGCTCGGGCACGAAGCTGCTCTCGACGCTGGTCAACGAGTTGGAGCGCACCGGCGGCCGCTACGGCCTGCAGACGATGTGCGAGGGCGGCGGCATGGCCAACGCCCTGATCATCGAGCGCCTCGGTTGAGCTGAGCGCTCGATGATCGACTAAGCCTGCGTTGGTCGGCTGGCGGGTGGGCCGGCCGACCACGCAGCACTACCAGGGGGGATCGCGGATGCGGCGGGCATTGGTCGCGGTTGTCGTGCTGGCCTGCGGGCTGGTCGCGGCGGGGTGTGAGAAGCAGACGGCGCCGGCGCCTTGGGCGGTGCGGCCGGGGGTCGAGCAGGCCACCATCACCGGGGCGCAGCCCCACGAGCCGCTGACCCTGTGGTCGACGACCGGTCGCGGCAAGCCCAAGCGCAAGCTGCTGACCCTGCTGGCCGACGACCACGGCCAGGCCCACTTCGCCTACGTGCCCGGCGAGCACCTGGAGCTGCAGCCGGGGCCCGGCCTCGACCTCGGCCAGTTCGGCGACCTGGACCGGCTGACCGTGCTCCGCCCCGGCCGCTACGTGGTGCGCGACGAGACCACCGACCCGGTGCTGACCACCGCCACGTTCCAGGTCGTCGGACGCGACGACCACCCCGACCCCGCGCTGTACGACCGCCAGCACCTCGGCGTCGCGACCCCCGACATCGTCGGCGTCCCCAAGCCCGGCACCACCCTGGCCGCCGGGTTCAGCTACCTGGAGATGCGGGACGGCGTCCTGCTCAGCGCCATGGTGCGGCTGCCCGACGCGGCCTTCTACGGGCCCGGCCCGTACCCGACGGTGGTCGAGTACTCGGGCTACGGGCCGTCGAACCCCGAGGCCGAGGAGCCCAGCAGCCGGTTGGCGCGGGCCGCCGGCTACGCCACCGTGTCGGTCAACATGCGGGGAAGCGGGTGCTCCGGCGGGGTGTTCGACGTCTTCAACCCGGCCCAGATGGCCGACGGTTACGACACGATCGAGATCGTGGCCCGCCAACCCTGGGTGCAGGGCCACAAGGTCGGCATGGTCGGCCTGTCCTACTCGGGGATCGCCCAGCTCTACGTGGCCGCCACCCGGCCGCCGAGCCTGGCCGCCATCACGCCGCTGTCGGTCATCGCCGACCCGTGGGTGCAGCAGTACCCCGGCGGCATCTACAACGACGGCTTCACCAAGCAGTGGCTGGCCGGGCGGGACCGGGAGTCGTCGCCGAACGGCACCAACTGGGTGCGGCGGCGCATCGACGGCGGCGACCAGACCTGCGCCGACCACCAGGTGCTCCGCAACCAGAACCCCGACTTCGAGGCCGTCGGGCGGGCGCTGCGCTTCTACCGGCCGATCGCCGAGGCCCGCGACCTGCGGCGCCTGGTCCACGACATCGACGTGCCGGTGCTGGTGGCCGGCGCCTTCCAGGACGAGCAGACCGGCGCCCAGTTCACGGGGATGCTCGACCAGTTCACCTCGACGCCCCTACTGAAGATCGGGCTGTGGAACGGCCGCCACGTCGACGGGCTCGGCCCGGTCAACGTCATGCGCTGGTACGAGTTCCTCGAGTTCACAGTGGCCGGACGGGTGCCGAAGCTCCACCCGGTCTTGCGGGCCTTCCTGCCGGCGATCCTCGCCCAGACGTTCGAGCTGCAGGACACCACGCTCGAGCCCGACCGCTGGTTCGAGCGGTTCGGCGACGACTTCGCCGCCGCCCAGGCCGCCTTCGCCGCCGAGCCGATCGTGCGGGTGGTGTACGAGTCGGGCAACGGCGCCAACGAGCCGGGCGAACCGGGCGGCACCTTCGAGCAGGCGTTCCCGTCGTGGCCGCCGCCGTCGGCGGTGCCGACCCGGTGGTACCTGGGCGGTGCCGGCTCGCTCGCGGCGGCGCCGCCCGCCGACCGGGCCGCGGGCGGCCTCGACGCCTTCCGCTTCGACCCGGCGGCGGGCCAGCAGCGCCTGTTCCCCAACGGCGACTACCCGCTGTTCGGTCGGCTGTGGGAGCGGGCCGACTGGACCCAGTTCCCGGCCGGCGACTCGCTGTCGTACCTGACCGAACCGCTCGCCGACGACCTGGTGGTGTCGGGCCCGGGCTATGCCGAGCTGTACGTGGCCAGCGACGCACCCGCGGGGACCGACGTCGACGTCCAGGTGACGGTGTCCGAGGTGCGACCCGACGGCGTCGAGTACCTGGTGCAGAACGGCTGGCTGAGGCTCGGCGACCGCAAGGTCGACGACGCCCGGTCGACCGACCTGGAGATCACCCACCCGTTCACCTCGCGGGCCTACCGCCCGCCGCACCCAGGCCGCTTCGTCCGCGCCAAGGTCGAGATCCCGTCGCTGGCCCACATCTTCCGGGCCGGCTCACGGCTGCGCCTGACGATCGCAACCCCCGGTCGCAACCACGTGACGTGGGCCTTCGAGCCGCCCGACTACGCCGGCGCCACCCCCACCAACCAGGTGGCCCACACCCCGTCGAAGCCGTCGTCCCTGGTCCTGGCCGTGCTCCCTGGCGTCGACGCCCCCGCCCACACGCCGGCTCCATGCCCGAGCCTCCGCGGCATGGTCTGCAGGCCGTATGTCCCGACGGAGAACGGTCAGTCGTAGAGGGGGGCGACGAGGTCCATGTCTTCTTGGCAGTGGCGGGGGGCGGTGGGGACCTCGTCGTTGGCGGCGGTCATGCGGACCTCGGTGCCGCAGAGCGAGCACCGGTACATGAGGCGGACCTTCCGCAGCTCACCGGGCGGGGGCGGCTCGGGGACCGGGGCGCCCATGCCGGCCAGCATCATGTAGCCCACCTTGGTGATCAGCGCGCACGCCACCACGGCGACGACGACGGCGAAGACGTTCGACCGAGTCAGGAGCCAGAACACCAAGCCCAGCGCCAGCAGCAGGGGGACAACCCGGCCGGAGATTGGGGATCGACGCATCGCAGCCATCGTAGAGGTGCGCTCCAGACCTGGTCACAACGTGGATCCGGCTTTCCCACAACCTGTGGACAAGGTTGGGGAGCGTAACAACGATGTAACTACCCGCGGGGAGACCTCACGCTCGATGAGCGAAATCGCGCTCCGAGCAGTGGCCCGAGCGCGCCGCGCGGTCGGCGAGCGCTAGCGGTACTGGGTGGCGACCATGATGCCGCCGCAGATGGCCGCCAACCCGATCCCCAGGTTGACGTTGCTGGTGCCGTTGGGCAGCACACCCAGGTAGTTCACGAAGATCAGGATCATCCCGAGCCCGAGCAGCGCGAACATCAGGATCGGCACCCACATGGGGCTCGACTTCAGTTCCCGCGGCACCGGTGGGGTGTAGCGCGTCGACGCGATCGGTCGCTCACTGCTGACCGAAGTGCCTTTCTTGGGGGTGACACGTCCGCCGGACACCCGACGCTTGGCGGGTTTGGCCATAGCCGATCACCCTAGCCTGAGCCCCATGACCACGCCCGACGTGCTGGCGGCCGTCGACCTCGGGACCAACTCCATCCATCTCGTCGTCGCGAAGGTGCTGGAAGGCTCCCGCTTCGAGGTCATGGAGCGCGAGCGGGAGATGGTCCGCCTCGGCACGCCGGGGACCGGGACCGGCACCTTGGACGACGAGATGCGGCGCCTCGACCCCGCCGCCATGGACCGGGCGGTGGCAGCGCTCCGCCGCTTCCGCCAGCTGGCCTCGGCCTCGACCGACCAGATGCGGGTCGTCGCCACCTCGGCAGTGCGCGAGGCCGAGAACCGCGCCGACTTCCTGGCCCGGGTCCGGGAGGAGGTCGGCATCGAGATCGAGGTCATCTCGGGGTTCGAGGAGGCCCGCCTCATCCACCTGGGCGTCCTCCAGGCCGTGCCGGTGTTCGAGAGCCGGCTGCTGGTGTGCGACATCGGCGGCGGCTCGACCGAGCTGGTGCTCGGCCAGCAGGGCGACGTCCTCGCCTCCCGCAGCTTCAAGCTCGGTGCCATCCGCCTGTCGCAGCGGTACTTCCCCGGCGGCGACACCAGCCCGGCGGCGGTCGAGGACTGCCGGGACCACATCCGCAGCACCATCAGCGCCTTCGCCTGGAGCCTCCGCCGGACCGGGCTCGACGTGGCCGCCGGCTCGTCGGGCACCATCGGCTCGCTGTTCGAGATGGCCGCCGCCCGCCGCGACCAGCCCCGGCCCCGCACCTACAACAACTTCGTGGTGCGCCGCGACGAGGTCGAGCGGGTCGTCGAGCTGCTCCTCGAGGCGGGCACCACCGAGCGCCGCGCCGAGCTCGCGGGCCTCGACCCCAAGCGGGCCGACATCATCGTCGGCGGGGCGCTGATCCTGGAGCAGGTCCTCGCCGAGCTGGAGCTCCCCGAGATGACGTTCTCCGACTACGCCCTGCGGGAGGGCGTGCTGCTCGACACCTGGCGGCGCACCCACGGCGGCTCGCTCCACCACCTGTGCGACATCCGCAAGCGCAGCGTCGACCACCTGGCCGAGCTCACCGACGAGGACCCCGCCCACTCCGCCCAGGTCACGAAGCTCGCCCTCCAGCTGTTCGACGGCACCGCCGACCTGCACGGGCTGGCCGACGACAGCCGGGAGATCCTCGAGGCCGCCGCGCGGCTCTGCAACATCGGCCTGTTCGTCTCCCACTCCGGCCACCACAAGCACAGCTACTACGTCATCCGGAACAGCGAGCACCTCACCGGGTTCACCGACCGGGAGATCGAGCTCATCGCCCAGGTCGCCCGCTACCACCGCAAGTCGGCGCCCTCGACCCGACGCCACCCGCCGTTCGCCGCCCTTGCGCCCGAGGACCAGCGCCGGGTGGTGGCCCTCGCCGGGATCCTGCGCATCGCCGTCGGGCTCGACCGCGACCACGCCCGCCGAGTCGCCGACCTGCAGTTCGCGACCGACGACGGCAGCGTGGTGGTCGAGGTGGTCCCCGAGCCGGACCAGGACGTCAGCCTGGAGCTGTACAGCGCCAACGAACGCAGCGAGCTGTTGGCCGAGGCCCTGGGCCGACCGGTCGAGGTCGAAATGGCGGGCGCCGGCTCGTAGGTCGGTCGATACGCTCGCGGCCCATGTCCCGGGTGCTGGTCATCGACAACTACGACAGCTTCGTCTACAACCTCGTCCAGTACCTGGGGGAGCTGGGGGCCGAACCGCTGGTTTTCCGGCACGACGAGCTGACCCTCGACGAGATCGCCGCCCTCGACCCCGACGCCGTGCTCATCTCGCCGGGGCCGGGCCGCCCCGAGGACGCCGGCCTCTCCAACGACGTCATCCGCCACTTCGCCGGGCGTCGCCCGGTGCTGGGGGTCTGCCTCGGCCACCAGTGCATCGGCCAGATCTACGGCGGCGAGGTGGTCCGGGCGCCGCAGATCATGCACGGCAAGACCTCGCTGGTGCGCCACACCGGTGAGGGCGTGTTCGCCGGGCTGCCCGATCCGTTCGAGGCCACCCGCTACCACAGCCTCATCGTCGACCGGGACTCGGTGCCGGCCGAGCTCGAGGTCACGGCCTGGACCGACGACGGCATCGTCATGGGCCTTCGCCACCGGCAGCACGACGTCCAGGGCGTGCAGTTCCACCCCGAGTCGATCCTCACCGCCGCCGGCCACGACCTGCTCCGCAACTTCCTGGCGAGCGCGCAGACGCCCGTGGCCTGAAGTTGCCAACACCGCACTCAACTTTGTACGCTGCCCGATAGTCAAGCCAGTGGTCCTGGGCCGCACCCGGGATCTCTTCTTCTCGGAGGCAGCGCAACATGCCCAAGGCAGTCGGCATCGACCTCGGCACCACCAACTCCGTCGTCGCGGTCCTCGAGGCCGGTGACCCGGTGGTCATCCCCAACGCCGAAGGCTCCCGCACCACCCCGTCCGTAGTCGCCTTCGCCAAGAACGGCGAGGTCCTGGTCGGCGAGGTGGCCAAGCGCCAGGCCATCACCAACCCCGATCGCACCATCCGCTCGGTCAAGCGCCACATGGGCACGAGCTGGAAGATCGACATCGACGGCAAGGGCTACACGGCCCAGGAGATCTCGGCGCGCACGCTGCAGAAGCTGAAGCGCGACGCCGAGGCATACCTCGGTGACACCGTCACCCAGGCCGTCATCACCGTGCCGGCGTACTTCGACGACGCCCAGCGCACCGCCACCAAGGAAGCCGGCCAGATCGCCGGCCTCGAGGTCCTCCGCATCATCAACGAGCCCACCGCGGCCGCGCTGGCGTACGGCCTCGACAAGGAGGGCGAGTCGGAGCAGACCGTGCTCGTGTTCGACCTCGGCGGTGGCACCTTCGACGTGTCGATCCTCGAGATCGGCGACGGCGTGTTCGAGGTCAAGGCCACCCACGGCGACACCCAGCTGGGTGGTGACGACTGGGACCAGCGGATCATCGACTGGCTCGTCAACCAGTTCAAGGCGGCCCACGGTGTCGACCTGGGCGCCGACAACATGGCCCTGCAGCGCCTCAAGGAGGCGGCGGAGAAGGCCAAGATCGAGCTGTCGCAGGTCCAGCAGACCCAGATCAACCTGCCGTTCATCACGGCCACCAACGAGGGCCCGCTCCACCTCGACGAGCAGCTTTCGCGGGCCAAGTTCCAGGAGCTGACGGCCGACCTGCTCGAGCGGTGCAAGGGCCCGTTCGAGTACGCCATCAAGGACGCCGGCCTGACCAAGGACAAGATCGACCACGTCATCCTCGTGGGTGGCTCGACCCGCATGCCTGCGGTGCAGGACCTGGTCCGCGAGCTCACCGGCAAGGACGCCCACAAGGGCGTGAACCCCGACGAGGTCGTGTCGGTCGGCGCTGCCATCCAGGCCGGCGTGCTGAAGGGTGAGGTCAAGGACGTCCTGCTGCTGGACGTCACGCCGCTGTCGCTCGGCATCGAGACCAAGGGCGGCGTCATGACCAAGCTCATCGAGCGCAACACCACCATCCCGACCCGCCGCACCGAGGTCTTCACCACCGCCGACGACATGCAGCCGTCGGTCGAGATCCACGTGCTGCAGGGCGAGCGCGAGATGGCGCAGTTCAACAAGACCCTGGGCAAGTTCCAGCTGGTCGACCTGCCCCCGGCGCCCCGGGGCGTACCGCAGATCGAGGTCACCTTCGACATCGACGCCAACGGCATCGTCCACGTGTCGGCCAAGGACCGGGCCACCGGCAAGGAGCAGTCGATGACCATCACCGGTCAGTCGTCGCTCGCCAAGGACGACATCGCCCAGATGGTCAAGGACGCCGAGGCCCACGCCGAGGAGGACCGCCGCCGCAAGGAGGAGGCCGAGGTCCGCAACCAGGCCGACACCCTCGTGTACCAGACCGAGAAGCTGCTCAAGGAGCAGGGCGACAAGCTCTCCGGCGACGAGAAGACCGCCGTCGAGTCCAGCCTGGCCGACCTGAAGTCGGCGCTCGGCGGGTCCGAGGTCGAGGCGATCAAGAACGCCACCGAGGCGCTCATGACCGCCAGCCAGACCTTCACCCAGAAGCTCTACGACGCGGCCTCGCAGGAGGCGTCCGCCGCCGGCGGTGCCGGCCCCAGCGCCGGTGCCGGTGCGACGCAGCCCGACGATGACGACGTCGTGGACGCTGAGATCGTCGACGACGAGGGGTAGACGCCGTGTCAGATGAGCCGAAGCCCACGGAGCAGACCGGGGGCAAGTCCGAGGAGGAGCCCGCCGAGGGCACCGCGTCCGCCGAGGTCGATCCCCTCGACGCGGCCGCGGACGCCCTCGAGGGCGACCTCGCGGTGCTGGCGGCCGAGCGCGAGCAGTTCCTCGACGCCTACCGCCGGGCCCAGGCCGACTTCGAGAACTACCGCAAGCAGGCCCAGAAGCGTCAGGACGACGCGGTGGCCCGGCAGGTCGGCGCGCTCGTCGAGCGGCTGCTGCCGGTCCTCGACGCCTGCGACGCGGCGTCGGCCCAGGGTGCGGCCCAGGCGGTCGAGCCCATCGTCAGCGCGCTGTATGGCGCGCTGGAGAAGGAGGGCCTGGAGCGGATCGACCCGAAGGGCGAGCCGTTCGACCCGGCGGTGGCCGAGGCGGTCGTCCACGAGCCCGGCGACGGCGGCGCCCAGGTGGTGTCCGACGTCCTCCGCACGGGCTACCGCTGGCAGGGCCGCCTGCTCCGTCCAGCGATGGTGAAGGTCACGGACTAGGCGGGAGTGCGCCATGGCCCCGCAGCGTGAGTGGTTCGAGAAGGACTACTACCGGATCCTTGGGGTGTCCGACACGGCGACCACCAAGGAGATCAAGAGCGCGTACCGGAAGCTGTCGCGGCAGTACCACCCGGACGCCAACGCGGGTGACACCGCGGCCGAGGAGCGCTTCAAGGAGATCTCGGCGGCCTACGACGTCATCGGCGACGAGGAGCGCCGCAAGGAGTACGACGAGGTGCGCCGGCTCGGGCCGATGGCCGCCGGCATGGGCGGCATGGGTAACGCCGGCGGCTCGGGCAGCTTCCGCTTCGAGAACCTCGGCGACATGCTCGGCGGCCTGTTCGGCCGGTCCCGGGGCGGTGCCCCGGGAGGCGCCTACAGCAGCCGGGGGACCGGCCCGCACCGGGGCCAGGACCTGGAGGCCGAGCTGCACCTCGACTTCGAGGACGCGGTCCAGGGCCTGACCACCACGCTGCACCTCACGAGCGAGGCCACCTGCAGCACCTGCCACGGCTCCGGCGCCAAGCCGGGCACGTCGCCACGCACCTGCGGGCAGTGCGGTGGCCGAGGCGTGCTCGACGACAACCAGGGCTTCTTCAGCTTCTCGACGCCGTGCCCGGTGTGCGGCGGCCGGGGCTACACCATCGACGACCCGTGCCCCACGTGCAGCGGCTCGGGCATCGAGCATCGGCCCCGCGAGGTCAAGGTGCGGATCCCGGCGGGCGTCCAGGACGGCCAGCGGATCCGCCTGCGGGGCCGCGGTGGCCCGGGCCGCAACGGCGGCCCGCCCGGCGACCTGTACGTCACGTGCCTCATCAACCCCCACAACCTGTTCGGCCGGCGGGGCAACGACCTCACGCTCACCGTGCCGGTCACGTTCCCCGAGCTGGCGCTGGGCACCGAGCTGACGGTGCCCACCCTGGAAGGGGCGAAGGTGCGGCTGCGGGTCCCGCCGGGCACCCGGTCGGGGCGGACGTTCCGGGTCAAGGGCCGGGGGGTGCAGTCCAAGAAGGAGACCGGCGACTTGCTGGTCACCGTCGAGGTGGCGGTGCCCCAGAAGCTGTCGGCGGCCGAGCGCAAGGCGGTCGAGGCCCTGGCCGCGGCCTCGGATGGCACGTCACCGAGAGCTCATCTCGGTGTCTAAGGATCTGAGTGGGAAGGCGACAGGAGAACTACCGGAGGGATGAGGAGGTGAGCTGCGATGGCAAGCCGTGGTGGTGAGCGCACCCGGGCGGTGTACGTGATCTCGGTGGCCGCGGAGCTGGCCGGGGTCCATCCGCAGACGCTGCGCATCTACGAGCGGAAGGGCCTGGTCGACCCGGCCCGGACGGCCGGCGGCAGTCGGCGCTACAGCGACGACGACATCGCCGTGCTCCGCCGCATCCAGGACCTCACCAACGAGGGCTTGAACCTGGCGGGCGTCCAGCGGGTGCTGGAGCTCGAGGCCGAGGTGGCGCTGCTCCACCAGGAGCTGGAGCGGCTGCGCAACGAGGCCGCTGCGCAGGTGGCGGCCACCCATCGCCAGTACCGCCGCGACCTGGTGCCGCTGCGCCAGGCGATCGTCCGCCTGACCCCGCCGAAGCGGCCGGGCGTCTAGCCGCGGCCCGGGCCGGCCGTCGGCTGGGCGCGGTCGATGTAGAGCAGCGGCAGGCCGGCCACCGGGCGGACGTCGAAGCGAGGCGCGACGCCGCGGCCCATGGTGGGGGCCACGATGACGTCGATACCCGAGCCTTCGAGCTGCCACGTGAGCTTGCGCAGCTCGCCGGGCGCCAGGCTGGCGGTGATCAGCAGCAGGTCGGCCTTGGTGGCGGCGAGCGCGTCGAGCACGTGGTCGGGCGTGCCGACGACCGGGATCGACCGGCCGCCGGTGACCAGCGGGTCGCGTGCGTCGGGCACCAGACCGGCGATCGGCCGGATGCCGGTGCTCGGGTGGGCGATCAGGTGGCCGGCCAGCGCCTCGGCCTGGCGACGCGGTCCGAGCAGGACCGCGCGCCTGACCATGTGGCCCCGGGTCCGACGCATCTGCAGCCAGCCCCGGGCGGCGAACCGCCCGACCAGGGTCAACGCTGTGGCCAGCGGGATGATGACGATGAGGAAGCCACGGCCCAGCCGCTGCAGGTGCAGCAGGTAGTAGCCGACCGCCATGAGGGCGAGGAAGTGGGCGGCCGCGCTGACGACCCGGCGCATCTCGGCGGCGTCGGTGCCGAAGGGGCCGATGTCGTAGGCCCGGCACATGCCCAGCACGGTCAGCCAGGCCGGCACCATGCCGACGGCCAGCGCGTTGTAGGGGATGTGGACCCCCCGCACCTGCAGGACGTCGTGGCCGGCGCCGAAGGAGAGCAGCTTCGCCATCCAGGTCGCGGCCGAGATCGCGACGGCGTCGACGAGGACCAGCATGAGGACCCGGCGACGCAGCCACTCGGGACGCGACGGACCCGGCGTTCCCGCGGGCTCGTCCCGGTGGTGCCGACCCGCTTCACGCGGCACCACATCGACCACCGAATCCACGATGAAGTCCCCCAACTGTCCCCACCAGTCTCGGATCGCCTCGAACCCTATCTCGTCATTTGCTCGTCGGCGCTGTTGTTACCGAACGGTAGATCTCCAGCAGCTGCTCGATCGTCGCCTCCGGGCTGAAGAGCTCCAGGTGGCGCTCGGTGGCGCCCTTGGCGCGCAGGGTCAACGACAGGTCGTCGGCCGCGTCGGTCAGGGCGGCGGCCATGGCGACCGGATCGGGCCCGGTGATCCACCCCGTGGTCTCGTCGACGATCTCGCTCAGCCCGCCCAACCCGGTGGTCACGACCGGCCGACCGAACGACAGGGACTCGGCCGCCAGCCGCCCGAAGGGCTCGTCCCAGGCCGAGGGCACCACGACGGCTCGGGCCGCGGCGAAGTGGGCGGCGACCTCGTCGGGCGGCACGGTGCCGACGAAGCGGATGCGGCTGTCCTCGGCGGCGGCCGCTCGGACGTCGTCGGCACTCGGCCCGTCGCCCACGATCCGCAGCTCCAGGTCGGGGACCTTCACCTTGCGCCACGCCTCGAGCAGCAGCGGCGTCCCCTTGTACGGCGCCAGGTAGCCGGCGTAGAGGATGGTCCGGCTGTCCTGGGCGGGCGGCACGGTGAGGTCGGGGCTCGGCGTGGCGATGCCGTTGTACTTGAGGTGGACCCGCTCGGGGTCGAAGTGCGCCTCGTCGATGAGCCAGTTGCGCAGGCTCTGGCTGATGGCGATGGCGGTGACGCGGCGGCGGGCCATGGCCCGGAACGAGGCGGTGGCCGCGGTCATCAGCGCGCTGGTAGCCAGCGAGTCCTTGTAGCAGCGGTACCGCATCCCGGCGATCCGCAGCCCCGGCTTGCATTTGTGGCACGGAGCTTCGTCGCGCATGTGGGTGCCGGCGACGCACAGCGACCGGTTGTTGCGCACGGTCCACACCACCGGGATGCCGCGGCGCAGCGCCGCCGCCGGCACGCTGCTCGACAGCAGCGGGAACAGATTGTGGACGTGGACGACGTCGGGCCGGTCGGCGTCGAGCGCGGCCTCCATGCGCTGCCGGGCGGAGAACGACCACGGCGACGACAGGGCGATCTGCGCTTGGCGGACCGCGCCGCCTTCGTAGAGGTCGTCGTTCGTGGCCTCGAGGACGTCGACGGCGACCCCTGCGTCGCGCAGCCAGGCGATCTCGGAACCGACCGACACGTTCTCCCCTGATGGCACGCGCGACGAGTACCGGTTGTGGACGACCAGGACACGCATTGCGACCGCCTCCCCAGCAGTTGCGGATCGATGTGGCACCACACCCGAGCCGGGTGGGATCTACCCGCTACCTGAGCGCCCCAGCCCTCTGTAGTTATCGTTATGACGGCCCGTCAGGCAACGGCGTCCGAGCATCCGGTCACGTCGCGGCGAGGACCTGTTCGTAGACCCCGAGCAAGGTCCGGGTCGTCGCCTCCGGGCTGAACTCGGTCTCGTGGCGGCGGGCCGCGGCCTTGCCCCGGAGGCTGACCTCGCTGTCCGCGCCAGCCACGGTCGTGAGGACCTCGGCCAGCGCGGCGGGGTCGGTGCCGGTGACCCAGCCCGTGGCCTCGGTGACGATCTCGCGTAGACCGCCGTTGCCGGTGGTGACGACCGGCCGGCCACAGGCCAGTGCCTCGGCGGCGACGCGGCCGAACGGCTCCTGCCAGGTCGACGGAACCACCACCGCCCGAGCGGTGGCCATCCGAGCCTGCACCTCGGTCGCCGGCAGCTGCCCGAGCCAGCGGACCCGGGGGTCCCGCGTGGCCAGCGCTTCGACCTCGCCCACCAGCGGGCCCTCCCCGATGACCTGAAGCTCGACGTCCCCGGGGAGGTCGGCCCGCTGCCACGCGTCGAGCAGCAGCGGGATGCCCTTGTGCTCGGAGACCACGCCGGCGAAGAGGAACGTCCGGCTCGCAGCCGGATCCGCCAACGTCAGCTCAGGCGGAGGTGCGGCGACGCCGTTGTACTTGGTGACGACCCGCTCGGGCCGGAACCCACCGGGGCCCAGCAACCAGTCGCGCAGCGCGTCGCTGATAGTCAGCGCGGTCACGCGCCGGCGGGCGATGGCCCCGAAGAGGGACGAGGAGAGAGTGACCAGCGTGCTCGCCAGCCGCGAGTCGCCGTAGCAGCTGTGCACGATGCCGGGCAGGCGCCAGCCGGCCCGGCACTGGTGGCAGGGCTGGCCGTCACGGAAGTGGGTGCCGATGACACAGCGGACGCGGTGGTTGTGCACGGTCCACACCACGGGCACGTCCTCACGGAGCGCCCGCCACGGCACGCTGGCCGAGAGCAGCGGGAACAGGTTGTGGACGTGGACGATGTCGGGGGCGTTGCGGCGGATCGCCCGCTCCAGGCGGCGGTTCTCCGACACCGACCAGACGGCCTCGCCGGCCTGGCGGAGCTTCTGGCGGGGGGTCGTCGCGAACACCTTGTCGTTGTCGGCTTCGTGGGGGACGACCTCGACTCCCGCCTCCTGCAGCCAGGCCATCTCGTCCCGCACCGCGAGGTTCTCCCCCGAAGGCTTCTGGGACGAGTACCTGTTGTGAACCACAAGAACCCGCACGGTGAACCTCCGACCCTCATTTCGCACATCGGTGGACGGGGCGTCGCCGAGAACTTACTCTGTGGTAGCTGACCACGGTCGGGGGCGGGCAACGGGCTTGGGGAAGAAGTCCTGGGGCTAGTTGTCCTCTTTTGCTGTGGGCGCGCTGGAGGAGCACAGGACCTGGCTGGGGAGGACATGTCGATGGGGCTCCATGGGACGGAAACCGAGAATGACGAACCTGACGCGGGTCGGTCTCCGAGCTCGGCGTTTCGGATCATCGTTCACGATTTCTCAGGCCACGCGTTCCCGATGGACTTGAGCCGCGCGCTGGCCCGTCGCGGCCACGTCGTTCGGCACGTCTACTGCGAGAGCTTCACCTGCGGCAAGGGTCGCTTCGACGTCACACCCGACGACGGGGCGCTCTCGGTCCTGCCGTTGCGGACGGCCCGGCCGTTCGCCAAGTACTCGCCGTTGCGCCGGATCGCGCAGGAGAACGAGTACGGCCGGCAGTTCGCAGCCATGGCCGCAGAGTTCCGCCCGGACGTGATCCTGGCGTGCAACATGCCGCTGGTGGTGCAGCGCACCGTCGCGGCCTGGTGCCGCGAGCACGACGTGCCTTGGGTGTTCTGGCTCCAAGACCTCTACAGCGTGGCGATCAACGCCACCGCGGTCGGACGGCTGGGGCCGCCCGGGCGCGTGGTCGGTTGGGGTTTCGAGCGCATCGAGCGCGCCCTGCTGCGCGAGGCCAGCGCGGTGGTCGCCATCACCGAGGACTTCGGGGGGCTGCTCGACGAGTGGGGCGTCGCCGAAGCGCGCCGGGCCGTCATCGAGAACTGGGCACCGCTGGCGGAGCTCCCCGAGCGCGATCGCAACAACGCGTGGCGACGGGAGCACGGGCTGGGCGACCGCTTCACCTACCTCTACTCCGGCACGTTGGGCCTCAAGCACCGGCCCGAGCTGCTCTACGAGCTCGCCGCCCAGCACGTCGACGACGCCGACGTGGTGGTCATCTCCGAGGGCCTGGGCGAGGAGCGGCTCCGTGAACTGCTGGCCGAGAGGCCGCTGCCCAACCTGCGGCTCCTGCCGTACCAGCCGTTCGAGCGGCTTCCCGACATCCTGGGGGCGGCCGACGTGCTGGTGGGCCTGCTCGAGCCGACTGCGGGCACGTTCTCGGTGCCGTCCAAGGTGTTGTCGTACCTCTGCGCGGGTCGGCCGATCCTGGCCGCCATCCCGCGAGCGAACCTGGCCGCGCGCACCGTGGAGCGGGCCGGCGCAGGGTTGGTGGTGGCCCCGACCGACACCGAGGCCTTCCTCCTGGCCGCCAAGCAGCTGCGCACCGACGATCGGCTGCGACAGGTCGCGGGGCGCTGCGCCCGGGCCTACGCGGAGGCCACCTTCGACACCGACGTCGTCACCGACCGGTTCGTCAATGTCATCGGCCGCGCCGTCGGTCGGCCCGTTGCTGTCGCGCGCGGGTGAGGATGCTGCGCTGAGCACCGACATGCGCGCGCTCGGCGGCGCTTGTGCGTCCCGGGCGGCTAAGGCACGCTGGCTGGTCTGATGCTGGGGTCCTTTCTCAGGCGGCGGTTTCCTGCCATGGCTGACCAGGCCGCGTCCAGCCTGAGCAACATCCTGGTCGCCGTCATCGTGGCGCGGTCGTTCGACTCGCCGGAGCCGTTCGCCGCGTTCGGCGTGGCGATGGTCGCCTACCAGCTCATGCTCTCCGGCATCCGCTCGGTGACCGGCGAGCCGTTCCTGTCGCTGTACTCGCCCGCCGGCCCCACCCAACGGCGCCGGTTGCAGGCCGACCTGTGCGGCACCGTGCTCTTCATCAGCGTCCTGTGCTCGCTCGTGGTGCTGGCCGTCTCCGCAGTGATCGGCGGCCTGTCGGGATCGGCGCTCCAGGCGCTCGCTTTCGTCTTCCCCCTGGTCGTCCTGCAGGACGCCTGGCGGTACGTCTTCATCATCGACCGTCCCTATGCGGCGCTCGCCATCGACCTCATCTGGCTGGTCGCCGCGATCGTTGCCCTGCACGCGATGCCTGCGGGGGCGCGGGTCGGGTCGTTCGTGTTGGTTTGGGGCCTGTCCGGTGGCCTGGGTGGGGTGATCGGCATCGGGCTCGGCTGGGGGCTCCCGCTCCGGCTCCACCCGTGGCGCTGGCTCATCGACCACTGGGTCATCAGCGCCCGCTACCTGGGGGACTTCGTCACCGCCCGGGCCGTCAGCGAGCTCGCCATCAACGCCCTCACAGCCATCTCCGGCCTCGCCGCCTTCGGCGCGGTGCGCGCGACCCAGATCTTCTACGGGCCCATCAACACGTTGCACGGTGCGGTGTCGCTGGCGGTGGTGCCTGAGGGGGCGCGCTCACGGGATCGTCCGGAGCACATCCGCCGGCTGTGCGTCGCCGTGGCGATCGGCACGATCGCGTTGGGGATCGTCGCCACCATCGCCGGCGTGCTGCTCCCCGACCGCATCGGGGAAGCCGCGTTCGGCCCGACGTGGGACCGGGCCGAGGGCCTCCTCCTGCCGATGGGCCTGGCGATGATCCCGGGTGCCCTCGTCAGCGCCGCGGTGGTGGGGATGCAGTCGCTGGCCGATTCGAAGCGGCGGCTGGCGGCGCAGCTCCAAGCCGCCCCGGGCCAGCTGATCTGCCCGTTGGCAGGTGCGTTCATCAACGGAGCGGTCGGGTTCGTCATCGGTCTCGCCGTCGGCCGCGTGATCTCGGCCACCCTCTGGACCAGGATGCTCCGGAGGGCCCTCGCCGACGCCAACGCGGCGGTCGAGGCCAGGAACAACGGGTCCGGCGACCTGAGCGTCGACCAGGTCGCGCTCGCCGCGGCTTCCGTCGACCGGGCGGTCCTGGCATGAGTGACCAGCGTGGGGAACAAGCGATGAACCGGAACCCGAGGGTGCTGCTGCTGTGGGCGCGACTCAGCGCGTACCTCCGCGCCGAGCTGAAGGCGCTCGAGGCGCGAGGTGTCGACATCCTCCTGGTGCACGAGGCCGAGGCGGCCGGCGCACCGTTCGAGGCCGAGACGGTCCGCGGCGGCCTCCGTGCCCATACCTGGCACGGGCGCCCGGACCTCGAGGAGACCCGCGCGCTGGTCGCCGAGTTCCAGCCCGACGTCGCGCTGATCTGCTCGTGGGACAACGGCGTCTACCGGAGGCTCGGCCGCGAGCTCCAGGGAAAGGCGCTCCGCATCCTGACGATGGACAACCAGTGGCTCGGCACGCTGAAGCAGCGCGCCGGCGTGGCGGCGTCCCGGTTCGTCGTTCGGCCGGCCTACGACGCGGCGCTGGTCGCCGGGGAGCGGCAGGCAACCTTCGCCACCAAGCTCGGGTTCCCGCTCGAGCGGATCGTCTGGGGCCTCTACACCGCCGACCACGACCGCTACGCCGAGGTCGCGCGCCAGCGAGGCGACCGGCTGCCGCCGGCCGCGTTCGTGTTCGTCGGGCGGCTCGTCCCCGAGAAGGCGGTCGACGTGCTGGCCGAGGCGTACCGGCGCTACCGGGCCTCAGTCGTCGATCCGTGGCCGCTCCTGGTCGCCGGCATCGGGCCCGAGGCACCCCGGCTGGAGCCGCTCGAGGGCGTCAAGATGCTCGGGTTCGTCCAACCGCCTGACCTGCCCGCGGTCCTGGGGGAGGCCGGCTGCCTGGTCATCCCCAGCCGCTACGAGCCCTGGGCGGTGGTCATCCACGAAGCGACCAGCGCGGGCCTCCCGGTGGTCTGCAGCCACGCGTGCGGGTCGTCGACGCGGCTGGTGCTCGACGGCCACAACGGCGTGGTCACGACCACCGGCGACGTCGACGCGTTCGCGGCCGGCCTCCGACGGGTCCATTGCTGGTCCGACGAGCGCCGCCGCGCGGCGGGCGAGGCGAGCAGCCGCTTGGCGCTGCAGTACAGCCCCGACAGGTGGGCCGAGAACCTGCTCGACCGCATCCCTGACCTGCGGGAGCAGGTTGGCCTCGAGGCCGCACCCTGGGCAGGAGAGGCGTAAAGTCCTGGGCTGGCACATTTCCGGGCGAAAGTGATCGAGTTGGGGGAGCTGTGGGAACCGAGCGACTCAAGCAGTACTACAACGAACGGCACGCCGAGGACCTCGACGTCGACGAGCTCGACCTGGTGCCGGCATCCATCCGTCGCCCGACCCACCGCGTCGAGGCGGCGTTCCAGGTGCTTCGGGACCGGCTGCCGGCCGGCGCGTCGGTCCTAGAGATCGGTGCGGGCGACGGCCGGCTGCCCGAGAGCCTCCGCCACGCGGGCGTCGACTTCTCGACGTACACCTTGATGGAGCTGTCCGACGTGCGCCTCGACGGCATGCGTCGGCACCTCAGCCACGATTCCTACCGGTTCCTCCTGGGCGACGTGGAGAACGCGACCGAGTACGTCCAGGAGCCGGTCGACGTCGTGGTCATGGTCGCCCTCATCGAGCACCTCGTCGACCCGCTCGGCGCCATGCAGCAGCTCCGCAAGGTGCTGAAGCCGGGCGGGTTCGCCTACATCGACACGCCCAACATCGCCAAGTGGACGCGGCGCGTCCGGCTGCTCGCCGGGCGGTTCCCGGCCACGGCCGGCATCAACGAGGGCTTGACCACCTTCGAGCACGCGCCGGCCATGCTCTACGACGGCGGGCACCTCCACTACTTCACGTACCGCTCCCTCGAGCTCATGCTCAAGGAGCGCTGCGACTTCGAGAAGATCGAGCGGCACAGCTACTTCTGCGGGCCGTTCAAGCTGCCGGTCGTCCTGGGTCACTCGCTGGCCCGCGCCTGGCCTGCCATGTTCGGCGAGATCGCGGTGACGGCGTACGTCTGATCCGATGGCGTCGTACCTGGGAGCCCTAGGTCAACCGTCCTTCCCAGGGCGCGCCGGGGACCTCCTGGGCAGCACGCCCGGGGCGCAGCCGGCCACGGTCGGCACCGCGACCACCGAGGTCCCGTGGACCCCGCCCCAGGTCGTAGCGGTCATCGGCATGGTGACCATGGGCTTCAACGACGTCCTGGTCGCGGGCCAGCGTGTCTCGGACCTCATCTTCGTGGCCGCAGCCCTCGTGCTGGGCCTGATGATGCTCGGTGGCGAGCGCCGCCGCATCGCCCCGACCGCCGTGCGCCAGACCCCGCGCCTGCACCTCATGGGCTCCCTGGTGTTCCTCACGTTCGGGGTGCTGACGAGCTTCTGGTCGCTCAACGTCTTCTCGTCCGCGGCCGAGGTCACGCGCTACGGCTGGGTGCTCCTCGGTTGGTCGTGGTTCCTGCGGGCGATCACCATCGACCGCGTCGTGATCGCCCGGCTGGTCACGGCGTTCAAGATCACGGTCCTCATCAACTGCGGCGGGGCGATCCTCGGCAGCATGGGCGTGGTCGACCTGTCGAGCGGCGGGCTGCACGGTGACCGTCAGACCGCGTTCTACAACCACCCGAACCAGCTGGGCCTCATCCTGGCCATCGCGCTGCCGATCTTCGTGCTCGACGTGCCGCGCCGGTCGGCCGACCGCAAGCCCGCGTCGCCTTGGACCCGGCTCGTGCTCTCCGGCATCGTGCTCGTCGCCCTCGGCACCACCGGGTCGATGGGGGGCTTGATGGGGGGGGTCGCAGGCGTTGGCGTCGCCCTGTTCCTGGCCCGGGGCGCGACCCCCGCGAACCGCCGGCGGTTCCGCCCGGTGAGCGTGATGGCGATGATCGCGATCGGTGCGTTCGCGGTCGTGACATTCATCGAAAGCGACTCGCCGGTCATCGAGCGGATCACGAAGTATGGGGAAGGCGACGCGGGCGTCAATACGAGCGTCAACACCCGCAAGCAGTTCGCCGAATTTGCCATCGGTCGAATTGGCGATTCGATGATCGTCGGCGTCGGTCTCGACAAGGAATCGGCCTTCGAGTACACGACCCAGCGCGACGGCCTCAACCACAACATGTACCTGAGCGTGCTCTACACCGCCGGCCTGCCGGCGCTCGTGGGGTTGCTGCTCATCCTGCTGGCGGCATTCCGCTATGCCCTCGACGTCATCCGCGCGTCACGTAGCACCGAGCTCCACCCGCTCGCAGCCGCGCTCGCGGCCGGCCTGGTAGCGGGCGCCGTCGCATCGATGTCCGCACCGACCAGCTCCGAGCGGAGCTTCTGGTTCCCGGTCGTGATGTTGGGCGCCATCTGGGCATGGCGCCGTCGCGAGCTGTGGATCGCAGATCGCTCGGCCCTGGCCCGTTCTCACCCGCCTGACTACACTGCGAGCGCACATGGACCATCAGTTCGACGAACCTGATCTCCGGTCCTATCTGGGGGTAATCGCTCACCGAAAGTGGTGGGTCATTGGCATCACCGCGCTCGTTCTCGGCGTCGCCATTGCCATGTCCGTCCTCACAGATCCGGTCTATCGGGCCAAGGCGACCGTACAGACGGTGGGGTTGAACGACCCGGTGGCCGCCGTCACCGGCCAGAGCCGCAACGGCCTCGACGGCAACCGGCTGGCGCAAGGCGAGTTCGCCTACATCGGCGGCGCGGAGATGCACTTCAACGCCATCGCCGCGGCCACCGGCCAGGTCGACAACCCGAACGAGATGGTCAAGATCAAGGCCAGCGAACGTCAGGCCAGCGACAGCTCGTACCAGAGCACGAGCGTGGTCGACCTGACGCTGCTCTCGTCGGATCCCGACCGGGCGAAGCTTCTGCTCAACATCTACGTCCAGACCTACCTGGGCGAGCGCCGCGCCAGCGACCAGGCGATGCTCCTGCGGGCGCTCGCCGGCGTCGAGGCGGAGATCGAGCAGCTCAACAAAGAGATCAAGGCGATCAACGACAAGATCGACCCGTTGCTCGACCAGGCAGTCGACGCCCAGGCCAACGGCAACACCGCGCTCGCCGACCTCCGGCGCCGGCAGTACGACGACAAGCGGGCCGACGTCCAACCCGCGTTGAGCGCCAAGTACACGACGATCAACAACCTCTCCCAGAACGTCAACAACCTGCGCTTCGGGCTGGGGATGACCAACGGCTCCGGCGCCAGCGTCGTCTCGTCGGCTTCCGTGTCCAAGACCCCGGTCAGCCCCAACGTCCCTCGGAACCTGGCCCTCGGACTCGTCTTCGGCTTGTTCCTGGGCGTCTCGCTGGCGTTCCTCCGGGACTACTTCGACGACTCGATCCAATCCAAGGAGCAGGTCGAGCGGGCGACGGGCGTGCCCGCGCTGGGACTCATCCCGAAGTTCGACACCGAGGAGTCGGAGCTCGTCGCGGCCGCGTTCCCCGCGTCGCCCGCTGCGGAGGCGTTCCGATCGCTGCGCACATCGGTCAAGTTCCTCGGCGTCGACCGGGACATGCGGGTCGTCCAGGTCACCAGCCCCTCGCCCAGCGAAGGCAAGACCGTCGTCGCGGCCAACCTCGCCACGGTGTTCGCCCAGGCCGGCGACCGGGTCGTGCTCGTCAGCGGCGACTTGCGCCGTCCCCGGGTCGAAGAGCTCCTCGGCGTCTCGCTGACCCCGGGCCTCACCGGGGTGCTGATCGGCGAGGTATCACTGCCGCAAGCCATCCGGCCGGTGGACGGGGTCCCCAACCTGTCGGTGCTACCCGCCGGCATGCCGCCGCCGAACCCGTCCGAGCTGCTCAGCGGCGAGCGGGCGCGACGCCTGGTCGACGTGCTGGCCCAGACGTACGACCTGGTGCTGCTCGACTGCCCGCCGATCCTTCCGGTGACCGATGCGCTGGTGCTGGCCCGCATGGCGGACACGACCCTGCTGGTGACCTCCGCCAAGAAGACCTCTCGCCGGGGGCTCGACCGCACGGTCGAACTGCTCACCCAGGTCGGCGCCCCGCTCGTCGGCGTCGTCATGTCGAGCCTGTCCAAGGACGCCACCTACAGCCACGAGCCGTACGGCTACGAGGCCTCCATGTCCGGTCGGAAGGCCTACGACCGGTCCTACGACCTCATCTCGGGGTACGGCTCACAACCCGAGACCGGCCAGGTGGCCCAGCAGCCCCCTGCCGACGCCCCACTGGCCGGCCAGACGAGCCACCTCCCCGCAGTTCCCGGCAACGACCACGGCCCGGGCCTGTGGCCGTCGGAGCTGCCGGGCAGGGGCTAGCGCCCGAACGGGCAAAACCTAAGTCCCTCATTGTCAACTTTCCTCAGTGGGGGTAGGGTGGAGCCATGCCGCTCGACCCGAATCGGTGGACCCTGAAGGTCCAGGAAGCCTTCAGCTCGGCGGTCGAGGCCGCCAAGGCTGCGTCGAACCCCGAGGTCACCCCCGACCACCTGCTGGGCGCCCTGCTCCGCCAGGGCGAGGGCATCGTCCTGCCCATCCTCCAGCGGCTCGGCAAAGAGGTGCTGGCGCTCCGCAACCAGGTCGACGAGGCGGTCGCCCGCCTGCCCAAGGCCTACGGCAGCGAGGCCCGCCTGAGCCGGGAGACCAGCGCCACCTTCGACGCGGCCGACGCGGCGCGGGCCGAGCTCAAGGACGAGTACCTCTCCACCGAGCACCTTCTGCTGGCGCTGGCCGACCGCCTCGGCGTGTCCCGCGAGGACGTGCTCGCCGCCATGCAGTCGGTGCGGGGCAGCCACCGGGTCACCTCGCAGAACCCCGAGGACACCGTCCAGGCACTGGAGCGCTACGGCCGCGACCTCACCGCCGTTGCCCGGGAGGGCAAGCTCGACCCGGTCATCGGCCGGGACGAGGAGATCCGCCGGGTCATCCAGGTCCTGTCCCGCCGCACCAAGAACAACCCGGTCCTCATCGGCGAGCCGGGCGTCGGCAAGACCGCCATCGTCGAGGGCCTCGCCCGCCGCATCGTCGAGGGCGACGTGCCCGAGGGCCTCAAGAACAAGCGGCTCATCGCCCTGGACCTGGGGGCCATGGTCGCCGGAGCCAAGTACCGCGGTGAGTTCGAGGAGCGGCTGAAGGCCGTCCTCAAGGAGATCACCGACGCCGAGGGCGAGATCATCACGTTCATCGACGAGCTGCACACGGTCGTCGGTGCCGGCGCGGCCGAGGGGGCCATGGACGCCGGCAACATGCTCAAGCCGCTGCTCGCCCGGGGCCAGCTGCGCATGATCGGCGCCACCACGCTCGACGAGTACCGCAAGCACATCGAGAAGGACGCTGCCCTCGAGCGCCGCTTCCAGCAGGTGTACGTCGGCCAGCCCTCGGTGGAGGACACCATCGCCATCCTGCGCGGCCTGAAGGAGCGCTACGAGGTCCACCACGGCGTCCGCATCCAGGACGCCGCCCTGGTCGCGGCCGCCGTGCTGTCCGACCGCTACCTCACTGGGCGCTTCCTGCCCGACAAGGCCATCGACCTCATCGACGAGGCCGGGTCGCGGCTGCGCATCGAGATCGACTCGGTGCCCACCGAGGTCGACGTCGTCGAGCGGCGCATCCGCCAGCTGGAGATCGAGCAGGTCGCGTTGGCCAAGGAGACCGACGATGCCTCCAAGGAGCGGCTCGGCGCCCTGGAGGAGGAGCTGGCCAACCTGCGCGAGCAGCGCAACGCCATGCTCGCCACCTGGGAGAACGAGAAGGGCGCGATCGCCCGCATCCGCGAGCTGAAGGAGCAGCTGGAGAACGCCCGCGCCGAGCTCGAGCGGGAGTCCGACCTCGCCAAGGCCGCCGAGATCAAGCACGGCACCATCCCTGCGCTGGAACACGAGCTGGAGGAGGCCAGCGCGCGGCTCGACGAGCTGCAGCAGGACCACCCGATGCTGAAGGAGGAGGTCGACGAGGAGGACGTCGCCGAGGTCGTCGCCCGCTGGACCGGCGTGCCGGTCAGCCGGCTCATGGAGGGCGAGGTCCAGAAGCTCGTCCGCATGGAGGACGTGCTGCACAGCCGGGTCGTCGGCCAGGACGATCCCGTCCGCGTGGTCGCCAACGCCATCCGCCGCAGCCGGGCCGGACTGTCCGACCCCAACAGGCCCATCGGCTCGTTCCTGTTCCTCGGCCCCACCGGCGTGGGCAAGACCGAGCTGGCCCGCTCGCTGGCCGACTTCCTGTTCGACGACGAGCGCGCCATGGTCCGCATCGACATGAGCGAGTACATGGAGAAGCACTCGGTCAGTCGCCTGGTTGGCGCACCCCCGGGCTACGTCGGCTACGACGAGGGTGGCCAGCTCACCGAGGCCGTCCGCCGCCGGCCGTACTCGGTGGTGCTGCTCGACGAGATCGAGAAGGCGCACCCCGACGTGTTCAACGTGCTGCTCCAGGTGCTCGACGACGGCCGCCTCACCGACGGCCAGGGCCGCACGGTCGACTTCACCAACACCGTGCTGATCATGACGTCGAACCTGCCGGGCGACCCGCGGGACTTCTTCAAGCCCGAGTTCATCAACCGGATCGACGAGATCGTCACCTTCCGGCAGCTGACCCAGGACGACCTGAACCAGATCGTCGACATCCAGCTGCGCCACCTACGGGATCGGCTGGCCGAGCGGCGCATCAGCCTCGAGGTCACCGACGCCGCCAAGGCGATGCTGGCCGAGCTGGGCTACGACCCGGCGTTCGGTGCCCGCCCCCTGAAGCGGGTCATCCAGCGCAACGTCGCCGACCCCCTGGCCATGCTGGTCCTCGAGGGCAAGCTAAGCGAGGGCGGCGACGTCACGGTCGACGCCGAGGACGGCGCCATCGCCATCCGCTGACGGCCGACCACGGGTGCCCCACTCGGTCAGGTGATGTTGTTGTAGACCGGGATGTAGCCCAACGACGTCCCGTTGGCATCGAAGACCTGGATCTTCTTGACCACCGTGCCCGGTGTCGACGCGGCCGCGCTGTTGCCGACGCCGAGTCCACCGACGGCCGTCAGCTTGCCGCTGGCCTGGAGGATGCCGGCCGCCGACCGCTTGAGCGTGACGTCGGTCGCCGCGTTGCCCGGTCCCCACGACGTGTCACCCGAGGCCGTGACGACGTAGCGCGGGGTGGTGTCCCGCGAGTCGATCTTGCTGCCGACCCATGTCCGGAAGGCGACGGAGGTCGCGGCCTCCCGGGTCACGTTCTGGGTGTGGAAGTTCTCCCGGCGGACGAGCGACTCCTCGCTGTCGGTCGCACCCGGCGCGTTCGCGAACCTGGTGGTCACGTTGCTGCGATAGAAGGCGTCGACCTCGACCCAGGAGTGGTTGCCGAGGACGAGCGCGGTGGCCAACGTGTCGAACTTGCAGTTGACGAGGCGGACCGTCGTGTCCGCACACGTGTGCTCGATGCCCGTGCCCGTGGGAGGGACACCGCCGCCCACGAAGTAGCACCCGATGAGGTTGAGGTCGTAGGAGCCCTTGAAGCCGGCTCCCACGTCCTGGTGGAAGAACTTGATGCGGGGGCACGTGCTGCCGGCGAAGCGGGTGCCGATGAAGTAGTTGTCGACGCCCGCGCCGTGAAGGACGTGGTTCGTCACGGTGCCCTCGATGATCCCGCCGACGAACTTGTTGTCGGTCGGCCGCCCGTTGTACGGGTCGAACGTCGACGGGCTGGTGGCAGAGTTCCGGAAGAGGAGGTTCGTGTCGTTGTTGATGAGCTGGATGCCGGTGAAGAGGTTGCCGCCCGCGCCGTAGTCGAGGACGAGGCCGGCAGCGTTCGAGCTGCCGTTGCGGCAGTCGGAGATGTTCAGCCCTTCGAAGACGGCGTTCTGGGTGGCCTCGAGCTGCAGCCCGGACACCGTCGCCTTCGTGATGCGGATGTTGTGGAACCCCCGGTTCGAGCACTTCGCAACGCTCATCGGCACCCAGGCCACATCGTTGCCGTTGATGTGGAAGCCGCCGGTCATCCCGGTCGAGGCACCGTCGCCGCCCGTCCCCAAGGGGCCGAAGCGAAAGCCAGTACCGGCGGCGGTGCACTTGAAGACCGTCTCATACCTCCCGGACCCGACCAGGTCGATCGGTTTGATCGTCGGGAAGCTGAACGTGGCGGAGACCGCGTAGGTCCCGGTCGGCGCATAGACGACACCACCGCCGGCAGTGGATGCGGCGTTGATGGCGTTCTGGATCGCGTTGTCGTTCGCGGTGATCGTCGCCGGGGCGGTGGACCCGTTGCCGATGGCGCCGTAGTCGGTGATGTCGTACCACGGAACAGTGGCGGCCAAGGCCGGTTCGGCGGACGACAGGACGTTCGCCGTGCCTGCGGCGGCAGCCATGGCAGCCATGCCACCCAGACGACGGCGCGAGAAAGCAGAGTCAGTCAACGGTTCCCCAATCCCCAACGAACCTCGGCACCTCGTTGGCGGGGAACAGTACCCGGCAGGTCGTCTTCCTAGCGGGCGGCAGCGGCCGCTAGGTCGTCTTCTGCCAGACCCGGACCCAGTCGACTTGGATCTCGAGCTCGTTGGGGCGGGTGGGGCAACCGGTGCAGTCGCTGAGGTACTGGATGGTGAAGGTGAGGTGCATGGCCTGGGGGGTCGAGTCGAAGGGCTCGACGCATTGGATGGGGACGTCGTCCAGGTAGGTGCACAACTCGTTGGCGGTCCACCGACCGGCCCAGACGTGCCACCCGGAGAGGTCGGGGGTCAGGTCCTTGCCGAAGCTCCGCTGGGTGTCGGGCTGACCGCAATAGCCATCGGCGGTGCCGTCGCGGGTGTTGCGGTGGAGGCTGCCGAAGTACCAGCTGCTCGCCGGGCGCGTGCCGTCGGAGTTCTGGACACCGTTCTCCATGATGTCCCACTCGCTGTTCAGGTACCAGCAGTTCTCGTCCGGCCAGGCTTCGGCCTTCGCCATGCTGAAGAGCCAGAAGGCGGGCCATGCCCAGGCGCTGTTGGTGTAGCGGATCCGGGCCTCGAAGTACCCCTCCTCCCACGATCGCTGCTGGGGGTAGCTCGGTTCGGTGGCGGACCGCGGACCGGTGCTGGCCAGGTGGCCCCACATGTAGTCGTTGGCCGCGGTCGACTTGAGGGTCAGCACGCCGTTGGCGACGGTCGCCGGCAGCGAGCTGCCGTACGGGGCCGCGGCCCAGATGTCGGGGTTGGGCGCCGAGCCGTCGAACTCGTCGCTGAAGACCAGGTGGTAGTCATCGTCTCGCACCGGCCCCGGCGCAGCCGCGCAGGCGGTGAGCGCCGTGGTCAGTAGGACGCACGCGACGGCTCCCCGAGCGTGAGTGCGCGCGGGCCCGCGCAGGAACAGCAACGAGTACCTCATCGTCTCCCCCCGGATCCCCAGCTGAGGCACCCAAAAAATAGCCGATCGGTAACCGCTCCGCCCGGTGTGAGGCCACGGGGGGTGAGGGGTTAGGCTCGATCAACGTGCCGGCGACGATCATGGTCGGAACCCAGTGGGGTGACGAGGGCAAGGGCAGGTTCACCGACCTGCTCGCCAAGGAAGCGCACATGGTCGTCCGCTACCAGGGCGGCCACAACGCAGGCCACACCCTCGTGGTCGACGGCGAGAGCTACGCCCTGCAGCTCCTCCCCAGCGGCGTCCTGTACGACCACGTCATCCCGGTCATCGGCAACGGCGTGGTCATCGACCCGGTGGTGCTGTTCCAGGAGTTCGACATGCTCACCAGCCGGGGCATCGACTGCTCCCGGCTCAAGGTGTCGTCCAACGCGCACCTGATCCTGCCGTACCACCAGCTCCTCGACCGGGTCACCGAGCGTCACCTGGGCAAGAACAAGCTCGGCACCACCCGGCGAGGCATCGGCCCGACGTACGCCGACAAGGCCGCCCGGGTCGGGCTGCGGGTCCAGGACCTGTACGACGCCAAGATCTTCCGCCAGAAGCTCGACCTGGTGCTGAAGGAGAAGGGCCAGCTGCTGGCCAAGGTCTACAACCAGCTGCCCCCCAGCGCCGACGAGATCGCCGACACCTACCTGGGCGAGATCGCGCCTCGGCTGAAGGAGTACGTCGCCGACACCGTCAACCTGGTGCACGACGCCCTCGAGGCCGGCCAGCACGTGCTGTTCGAGGGCGCGCAGGCCACGTTCCTCGATCTCGACCACGGCACCTATCCGTTCGTGACCTCGTCGAACCCGATCGCCGGCGGCGTCTGCACCGGTGCCGGGGTCGGCCCCCGCTACATCGACCGGGTCGTCGGCGTCGCCAAGGCGTACGTCACCCGGGTCGGCGCCGGGCCGTTCCCCACCGAGCTCTTCGACGAGACCGGCGACGTGCTGGTCGACCGGGGCCACGAGTTCGGCACCAACACCGGCCGGCGGCGCCGCCCCGGCTGGTTCGACGCCGTCATGCTCCGTCACGCCGTGCGCCTCAACTCGCTGTCCGAGCTGGCGATCACCAAGCTCGACGTGCTCGACACCTTCGAGACCGTCAAGGTGTGCGTCGCCTACGAGGCCCCCGACGGCCGGCGGCTCGACCGCCTGCCCGACGACCAGTCGCTGCTCCACGTGGTGCGCCCGGTCTACGAGGAGCTGCCCGGCTGGTCGATCGACCTGTCGAGCTTCACCGAGCTGCACGAGCTGCCCGCCGCCGCCCAGAAGTACCTGGACTTCCTGGAGGAGCAGGTGCAGGTGCCGGTCACGCTCGTCGGCGTCGGCCCGGGCCGCGACCAGTTCATCCACCGCACTTCGTGAGAAGGAACCTCCCCCCATGCGCGTCTGCGTGATCGGATCGGGCGGGCGCGAGCACGCGCTGGCCCACGTGTTGGGACGCGACGCCGAGGTCGTGGTCACCCCGGGCAGCCCCGGGATCCCCGGCTCGGTCGACACACCCCCACGAGAGATCGAGGCCGATCTCTACGTGGTGGGTCCTGAGCAGCCGCTGGTCGACGGGCTGGCCGACCTCCTGCGGGGAGACGGCCGCCGGGTGTTCGGCCCCGGTGGCGCGGGCGCCCAGCTGGAGGGGTCCAAGGCGTACATGAAGGACCTGCTGGCCGCGGCAGGCGTACCCACCGCCCGCTACGGCGCGTTCAGCGAGCCCGAGGCCGCCGTCGCCTTCATGCGCACCCTGCCCGGGCCCTGGGTGGTCAAGACCGACGGGCTCGCCGCCGGCAAGGGCGTGCTGGTGACCGACAACTTCGAGCAGGCCGCCGCTGACGTGCGGGCGAAGCTGGCCGGCGAGAGCTTCGGCGCCGCCGGCCGGACCGTGGTCATCGAGGAGGGCATGACCGGGCCCGAGCTCTCGCTGCTCGCGATCTGCGACGGCAAGCGGGCGGTCCCGCTGGCTCCGGCCCAGGACTTCAAGCGGGCCTACGACGGCGACGAAGGCCCCAACACCGGGGGCATGGGGGCGTTTTCGCCCGTCCCCGTCGCGACGAAAGCCGTGGTCGACGAGGTGATGGACCGCTTCGTCGAGCCGACGGTGGCCGAGCTGCGCCGCCGCGAGATCGACTACCGCGGCGTGCTCTACGCCGGGCTCATGCTCACGCCGGAGGGTCCCAAGCTGCTCGAGTACAACGTCCGCTTCGGCGACCCCGAGACCCAGGTGGTGGTGCCGCGGCTGGCGTCGGACCTGGTGGACCTGCTGGGCGAGGCGGCGGCGGGGCACCTCCGCAGCGAGCCGGCGTTCGTCGACGACGCCGCGGTCACCGTGGTCATGGCCTCCGAGGGCTACCCGACCAGCACCCGCACCGGCGACGTCATCTCGGGCATTGCCGACGCCGAGGAAGCGGGGGCGACCGTGTTCTGCGCCGGCGTCGGGGCCGACGACCAGGGCCGGCTCGTCACGGCCGGCGGACGGGTCCTAAATGTCACAGGCTTCGGAGAAGATGTCCGAAAAGCTCGCGACCGGGCCTACGCGGCGGTCAACATGATCTCTTGGCCTGGTGAGCACCACCGATCCGACATCGCACTTCTGGAGGAGTGAACCCGTGACCAAGAAAGTCGCCGTGCTGATGGGCTCAGCCAACGACAAGCCGAAGATGGCGCCGGCGGCCGAGACGCTGGAGCGCTTCGGCATCGAGGCCGACGTCCGGGTCATGTCGGCCCACCGCAGCCCCGCGCTGGTGGCGGAGTTCGTCTCGACCGCCCGCCAGCAGGGCTACGCCGCGATCATCTGCGGCGCCGGCATGGCCGCCCACCTGGCCGGGGCCGTCGCCGCCCACACCACGCTGCCGGTCATCGGCGTGCCCCTCTCCGGGGGTGCCCTCAACGGCGTCGACGCCCTGTACGCCACCGTGCAGATGCCGAAAGGCATCCCGGTCGCCACGGTCGCCATCGACGGCGCCATGAACGCCGCGCTCCTCGCCGTCCAGATCCTGGCGGTCAACGACGAGGTCCTCGTCAAACAACTCGCCGACCACCGCGCCGAGATGGTCCCACCGCAATCCTGATCCCCAAGCGAGACTGTTGACGTGGTGAAACCGGCGCTTGCGGACGTCTTGGCGGCTCGATATGCGAGCGCGGGGATGATCGAGATCTGGTCGGCCGAGCGCAAGGTCGTACTGGAGCGGCAGCTCTGGATCGCGGTCATGGAGGCCCAGCGGGAGCTGGGCGTCGACATCCCGGCCGAGGCCATCGCCGACTACCGGGCGGTCGTCGACAAGGTCGACCTGGCCTCGATCGACGCCCGGGAGCGGATCACCCGCCACGACGTCAAGGCCCGACTGGAGGAGTTCTCGGCGCTGGCCGGCCACGAGGTCGCCCACGCCGGCATGACCTCCCGCGACCTCACCGAGAACGTCGAGCAGCTGCAGATCCGCCTGGCCCTGGAGCTGGTCCGCAACCGCATGGCCACCGCCCTGGCCCGGCTCGCCACGCGGGCGGCCGAGCACAGCGCCCTGGTCATGGTCGGCCGCAGCCACAACGTCGCCGCCCAGGCCACGACCCTCGGCAAGCGCTTCGCCAACGCCGGCGAGGAGCTGCTCCAGGCGTTCCGCCGGGTCGACGAGCTGCTCGCCCGCTACCCGCTGCGGGGCATCAAGGGCCCGGTCGGCACCCAGCAGGACCAGCTCGACCTCCTCGGCGGCGACCCCGGCAAGGTCGACCAGCTGGAGGCCGCGGTCCAGCGCCACCTCGGCTTCGGCGAGCGGCTCACCAACGTCGGCCAGGTCTACCCCCGGTCGCTCGACTTCGACGTGGTCGCGGCCCTCGTCCAGGCCACCGCCGGGCCGTCCAGCCTGGCCACCACCATCCGGCTCATGGCCGGCCACGAGCTCGTCACCGAGGGCTTCGCCGAGGGCCAGGTCGGCAGCTCGGCCATGCCGCACAAGATGAACACCCGCTCCTGCGAGCGGGTCAACGGCCTCGCCGTCGTCGTCCGCGGGTACCTGTCGATGGTGTCCGAGCTGGCCGGCGACCAGTGGAACGAGGGCGACGTGTCGTGCTCGGTGGTGCGGCGGGTGGCGCTGCCCGACGCCTTCCTCGCCACCGACGGCCTGTTCGAGACGTTCCTGTCGGTGCTCGAGGGCTTCGGCGCCTACCCCGCGGTCGTCGAGCGCGAGCTCGACCGCTACCTCCCCTTCCTGGCCACCACCAAGGTCCTGGTGGCGGCCCTGCGCCGGGGCGTCGGCCGCGAGCAGGCCCACGAGGCCATCAAGGAGCACGCCGTCGCCGCCGCCCTCGCGTTGCGGGAAGGCGCGGCGGAGAACGATCTGGTCGACCGGCTCGCCACCGACGACCGCCTCGGCCTCGACCACGCCACGCTCGACCGGCTGCTGGGGGTCCGCGCCTCGTTCGTCGGGACCGCCCCCAGCGAGGTGCAGGCGTTCGTCGTCCAGGTCGAGGCCATCGTCGCCCGCTTTCCCGACGCCGCCACCTACCTCCCGGAACCCGTGCTCTGACGCGTCCCGAAAGGACAGCCCCCCATGCCCCAGGCCCAGCTCCCCCTCCCGCACCTGTACTCAGGCAAGGTCCGGGACATCTACACGGTCGGTGACGACCGGCTGTTGATGGTCACCAGTGACCGCCTGTCGGCGTTCGACGTGGTCATGGCCGAGCCGATCCCCCAGAAGGGGCGGGTGCTCACCGCCATGTCGGCGTTCTGGTTCGCCCAGATGGCCGACGTCGTGCAGGGCCACCTCCTGTCGACCGAGGTCGCCGACCTGCCGGCCGACGTCCAGGCCGTCGCCGCCGAGGCCGACTTGGACGGCCGGTTCATGCTCACCCGCAAGGCCGACATGCTGCCGATCGAGTGCATCGTGCGCGGCTACCTGTCCGGCTCGGCCTGGAAGGAGTACCGGGCCTACGGCACCATGCACGGCACCAAGCTGCCCGAGGGCCTGCTGGAGTCCGACCGCCTGCCCGAGCCGGTGTTCACCCCGTCGACCAAGGCCGACGAGGGCCACGACGAGAACATCAGCTTCGACCAGGCCGTCGACCTGGTCGGCATCGAGCTGGCCACCAAGGTGCGTGACGTCAGCCTCGAGCTGTACCAGCGGGGCGCCGACTGGGCCCGCGAGCGGGGGATCATCATCGCCGACACCAAGTTCGAGCTGGGCCTGGTCGACGGCGAGCTCATCCTCTGCGACGAGGTGCTGACCCCCGACTCGTCCCGCTTCTGGCCGGTCGACGCCTACCGTCCCGGCGGCTCGCCCCCGTCGTTCGACAAGCAGCCGGTGCGCGACTACCTCGAGACCCTGGACTGGGACAAGAAGCCGCCGCCCCCGCCGCTGCCCGCCGACGTGGTCAGCGCCACCAGCAGCCGCTACGTCGAGGCCTACGAGCGGATCACCGGCCAATCGTTCGCCGGGTGGCCCGGCGCGTCTGCCCACAACGCTTAGCCTGAAGCCGTGCTCTTCTCAGTGCTCGTAGAGACCCGTCCCCGCGCCGGCGTCGCCGACCCCGAGGGCCAGACCATCGAACGGTCGCTCCCGGCCCTCGGCTTCGACGGCGTGTCGGGCGTGCGGGTCGGCAAGGTGTTCCGGTTCACGCTGGAGGCCGCCGACGCCGCCTCGGCGCAGGCCGAGGTCGACGACATGTGCCAGCGCTTCCTGACCAACCCGGTCATCGAGGACGTCGAGTTCACGGTCACCGCCGCCGAGGGGGCCGCGGTCTGATGCCCGCGGTGGTGGGCGTCGTCGTCTTCCCGGGCTCCAACTGCGAGCTCGACGCCGTCGAGGCCGTGCGCCAGCTCGGCGGCGAGGCCCGGCTGCTGTGGCACCGCGACGCGTCGCTCGGCGACGTCGACGCGGTCGTCCTGCCCGGCGGGTTCGCTCACGGCGACTACCTGCGGCCCGGCGCCATCGCCCGGTTCTCGCCGGTCATGAACGCGGTCGGCGAGTTCGCCGCGGCCGGCGGGCCGGTGGTCGGCATCTGCAACGGCTTCCAGGTCCTGACCGAGGCCGGACTGCTGCCGGGCGCCTTGCAGAAGAACGCCGGGCTGAAATTCCTCTGTACCACCGTTGCGTTGCGTGTAGAAGCCACTACAACGCCGCTGACATCAGAGGTGGAGGAGGGCACGGTCCTCCGGATCCCCATCAACCACTTCGAGGGGAATTACACGTGCTCGCCGGAAACCTTGGCCGAACTGCGGAGTGACGACCGGATCATTTTCCGGTATGTCGACAATCCGAACGGGTCGGTGGACGACATTGCCGGAATCTGCTCGGCCGGGCGCAATGTCGTCGGGTTGATGCCGCATCCGGAGCGGGCGTCACATCCGCTGTTGGGGTCGTCCGACGGGGTGCCGCTGCTGCGGTCGCTGTTGGCGACCGCAGCGAACAGCGCGGTGGTCTGAGCCGCCCTAATTGCCCCGGCTGATGCCGGCCTTGGTGAGCACGGCGCTAGGAACGCCCAGCTCACGCCACGCCGAGTACGAGATGCCCTTGCGCGCGCTGTAAGGCGCCGCCGAGGCGATGAACTCCTTCTCCAGGGCCTCGAGATCGACCTTCGCATCGTTGGTCTCGAGCGCCGCTTGCAGGTCGAGGCGCTCCTGGATGAGGTGCAATCGCTTCAGCGGATCTGCGGTCAGCAGCGCCGTCTCGACGGCGGTGAGCCGCTTCTTCATCGAGTCAGGGGTGCGCTTGCGGCCCCGACGGGGACGATGCGCCTCGAGAGCTTCGAGATACCGACGAACTGCCCGGCCCTGGTCGCGTCCTTCGGCGAGTGCAGCTTTGTGCTCATCACTCATCGGAGTGCGCTTGGTTGCTGAATCAGGCATGACTCATAGCATATTTCCAATTGTCGGAGGATGTGTATTTCCTTCGAAAAACTCTGCAGCGGGCCGTTCATGACCTAGCCTGAGCCGCGTGAGCGAGCCTGTGACCTCCGACGCGATCCACCGTGCCCTCGGCCTGACCGACGACGAAGCAGCAGCTATCGAACGCCTTCTCGGGCGGGCTCCCAACCACCTCGAACTGGCCATGTATGCGGTTATGTGGTCGGAGCACTGCTCGTACAAGTCCAGCCGCATCCACCTGAAGCGGCTGCCCAGCCAGGGGCCTGCGGTGCTCGTCGGTCCTGGTGAGAACGCCGGCGTGGTCGATGTCGGCGACGGCATCGCGGTCGCATTTCGCATCGAGAGCCACAACCACCCGTCGGCAATCGAGCCATATCAGGGTGCGGCCACCGGCATCGGCGGCATCTTGCGCGATGTGTTCACCATGGGAGCACGGCCAATCGCGTTGATGGATCCGCTGCGGTTCGGCCCGCTCGACGACCCCCGCAGCCGCTGGATCGCCGAGGGCGTCGTGTCCGGTATTAGTGGTTATGGCAACTCGGTGGGTGTGCCCACCATCGGGGGCGAGGTCGTCTTCGACCCGACCTACCAGGACAACCCGCTCGTCAACGTGTTCTGCCTCGGGATCCTGCCGGTCGAACGGCTCGTGCTCGGCCAGGCGCACGGCCCCGGCAACCTGGCGGTCCTGTTCGGCTCCACCACCGGCCGCGACGGCATCGGCGGCGTGTCGGTCCTCGCCTCGGCCGGCTTCTCCGACGACGAGACCGACAGCGCCAAGCGGCCCAGTGTGCAGGTCGGCGACCCGTTCGAGGAGAAGCGGCTGATCGAGGCCTGCCTCGAGCTGCTCGACGCCGGCTACGTGGTCGGCATCCAGGACCTCGGCGGCGCCGGCCTCACGTGCGCCACCAGCGAGACCGCCAGCCGCGGCGGCGTCGGCATGGACGTCTACGTCGGCGCCGTGCCCCGCCGGGAGCAGGGCATGGCGCCGTTCGAGGTCATGACCAGCGAGAGCCAGGAGCGGATGCTGGCCATCGTCGAGCCCCGGCACCTCGACGCATTCATGGCGGTCTGCGAGCGCTGGGAGGTCAAGGCCGCGGTCGTCGGCACTGTCACCGAGGGCGGCGCGCTGCGGATCCTCGACAGCGCCGGGCCTGAGTCAGCCGCCGGCGCCGACGTGCTGGCCGACGTGCCGGCCGCCACCCTCCACGAGGACGCTCCGCTGCTCGACCGGCCCCGCCGAGAGCCCGCCGACCGGGCTGCGGCCTTGGCCGACAGCGCCGAGGCCGCGCTCCCACCCCCGGTCGACGCCGGCGCCGACCTGCTCGAGCTGCTGTGCGACACGTCCTGGATCTGGTCGCAGTACGACCACCAGCTGTTCCTGAACACCGTCGCCGGGCCGGGCGCCGATGCCGCGGTGCTCCGGCTCAAGCACCCGGTCACCGGGGCCGAGACCGGCCGCGGCCTGGGCGTCACCACCGACGGCAACCACCGCTGGTGCGCCCTCGACCCCCGGCAGGGCACCGCCCTGGTGGTGGCCGAGGCGGTCGCCAACCTGGCGTGCGTCGGGGCCCGCCCGCTCGCGCTCGTCAACTGCCTCAACTTCGGCAACCCCGAGCACCCCGAGGTCATGTGGCAGCTGTCCGAGGCGGTCGACGGCATGGCCGAGGCCTGCCAGGCGCTCGACCTCCCGGTCGTCGGCGGCAACGTCAGCCTCTACAACGAGAGCCGCGGCAAGGACATCGACCCGACGCCCATCGTGGGCGCGGTCGGGCTCATCGACAGCCTGCAGATCCCGCCGCCGGGCGCCGGCCTGGTCGAGGGAGGCACCCTGGTGCTCGTCGGGTCACCGGAGGAGCCGACGCTGTCGGGCTCGGCGTGGGCCTGGGCCCGGGGCCATCGCCGCGGCACCCCGCCGCAGCTCGACCTCGCCCGCCACCGGGCGGTGTGCGACGTGGTGCGGGGCCTCGTCGCCGAGGGCCGCCTGCAGGGCGTGCGCGACGGCTCGGACGGCGGCGTCGGCCTGGCGCTCGCCGAGATGGCGGTGGCCAGCGGTGTGGGCGTCGAGGCCCAGCCGCCCGAGGGCGCCGACCACCGCTGGCTGTTCGCCGAGTCGCCCAGCCAGTTCGTGCTGTGCGTCGACGCCGCCGAGCTGGGCACGGTCGAGGCCCGGTGCGAGGCGGCCGGTGTCTCGGTCACGGTCCTGGGCAAGGCCGGCGGCAGCCGCCTGTCGGTCGGCCGGCTCGTCGATGTCGCGCTGACAGATGCTGTCGCCACGTGGCGTGGTCGCCTGCCCCAGGCGCTCGCCCAGGGCACCACCCAGGGCTAGCCGGCGTCGATCGGGAAGGTGGGCTCTTCCTGCTCCTCGTCGAGGTCGCCCAGCTCGGTGACGACCTTCCACATGACCTTGTCGAGGATCAGGAAGCGGGCCAGCCACAGCACCCCGAAAGCGCTGATGTTCGCGGCGGCGATGGCGAGGGTCGTGCCCCAGCGGTCGGACGCGTAGTTGACGAAGAAGATCGAGAGTACGAAGCCCAGGAACGCCATCGTCCAGAACGGCACGATCTCGCCCCACAGCCGGTTCTTGCCGGTCTGCTTCCACGTCCAGGTCCGGTTGACCAGGTAGTTCGGTATCGCGGAGATCGCCACGGCGATGACGTTCGAGAGCTGGTCGGGCATCCCCAGGATCCCGTTGATGATGATCAGGATCACCAGGTAGGAGCACACGCCGGTGCCCGAGGCGACCGAGTAGCGCACCAGCTTCTGCAGGGTGGTCGGCAGGGGCGCGATGAGCCGATCGACCCGGGCGAGCAGGAGTTCGACGAGCTTCCCCATCGGCCGGGGAGCGTACTGAACGGCACCCCCTGACGCGTGAACCATGGCACAGCCTGAGGAAACGTCCCAGAACTGGGGGCCAGAGTTCGCCGCGCACCGCGCGCAACGGGGCAGAATGGGGCCGTGCCTCTTGACGGCTCCTCTGACTCGCTGAAGGAGGCCTGCGGCGTCTTTGCGGTGTACGGCCCCGGACAACCGGTGGCGCAGCTCACCTACCTGGGACTCTTCGCACTGCAGCATCGCGGGCAAGAGGCGGCGGGCATGGCCGTCAGCGACCGCGACACCATCACCGTCGTCAAGGACCAGGGCCTGGTCGCCAGCGTCTTCGACGAGCGCACCCTCGCGGGGCTCGCCGGCGAGCTGGCCATCGGCCACACCCGCTACTCGACCACCGGGTCGAGCACCTGGCGCAACGCCCAGCCGTCGTACCGGTCGGTCGGCGAGGAGGAGTTCGCCCTCGGCCACAACGGCAACCTGGTCAACACCGCCGCGCTGGCCGAGGGCGCCGGGATGCTCCCCGGGACCGTCACGTCCGACAGCGACCTCATCGCCGAGCTGCTGGCCGGCGAGCTGGAGCGCCACCCGGGCTCGCCCAACGGCAACGGCACCGGGCACGGTTCGGTCAACGGCAACGGCAACGCCATGGCGAACGCCGGCGGCTCCGGCGACCCGGCACCGAAGCGGGCGCTCGAGCGGGCGCTGCTGAGCGTGCTACCCCAGCTCGAAGGCGCCTTCTCGCTGGTGCTGATGGACGAGGACAGCGTCGTCGGTGTGCGCGACCCCCACGGCTTCCGGCCGCTGTGCCTCGGCCGCCTGAACGAGGGCTGGGTGCTGGCGTCCGAGTCGCCGGCGCTGGACATCGTCGGCGCCACCTTCGTCCGGGAGCTGGAGCCGGGGGAGATGGTGGTCGTCGACGCCGAAGGCCCCCGGTCGTTCCACCCCTTCGCCGCCGATCGGGTCGACCCCAAGCTCTGCCTGTTCGAGTTCGTGTACTTCGCCCGCCCCGACACCCGCCTCTACGGCCGGAACATCCACCAGGCCCGGGTCGCCATGGGCGAGCAGCTCGCCGAGCAAGCGCCGGCCGCGGCCGACATGGTCATCGGCGTCCCCGAGTCGGGGGTACCCGCCGCCGAGGGGTTCGCCCGCCGCAGCGGCATCCCGTTCGGTCAGGGCCTGGTCAAGAACCGCTACATCGGCCGCAGCTTCATCGCTCCGAGCCAGGACAAGCGGGCCCAGGCCGTGCGCATGAAGCTGAACCCGCTGCGGGAGAACATCGAGGGCAAGCGCCTCGTCGTCGTCGACGACTCGATCGTGCGGGGCACCACCCAGCGCCAGCTCACCAAGATGCTGCGGGAGGCAGGGGCCCGCGAGGTCCACCTGCGGATCACGTCGCCGCCGGTCGCCTGGTCGTGCTTCTACGGCATCGACACCGGGGTCCGCAGCGAGCTGCTGGCCCACAACCTGTCGGTCGAGGAGATCCGCGACTACCTGGACGTCGACTCCCTCGCCTACCTGGACCTCGACCGCCTGGTCGAGGCCACCGGCGCTCCCGCCGCCGGCTTCTGCGAGGCGTGCTTCACCGGCCACTACCCCGTCGAGGTCCCGGTCGAGCTGGGCAAGCACGTCCTCGAAGGCGCCTCGTTCTAGTGGGCGAGACGTACGCGGCCTCCGGCGTCGACATCGAGGCCGGGGAGGCGGCGGTCGAGCGCATCAAGGCCGCCGTCCGCTCGACGTACCGGCCCGAGGTGCTGGGCGACATCGGCGGCTTCGGCGGGCTCTTCGCCGTGCCGACCGACCGCTACCGCCAGCCGGTGCTGGTGGCCGCCACCGACGGCGTCGGCACCAAGGTCATGGTCGCCGAGATGGTCGGCCGGTACGACACGGTCGGCATCGACCTGGTGGCGATGTGCGTCGACGACCTGGTGTGCCAGGGCGCCGAGCCGCTGTTCTTCCTCGACTACATCTCCGCCGGCAAGCTCGACCCCGACCGGGTCGAGCAACTGGTCGCCGGGGTGGCCGAGGGCTGCCGCCAGGCCGGGTGCGCGCTGATCGGCGGCGAGATGGCCGAGCACCCCGGCGCCATGAGCGCCGAGCAGGTCGACATCGCCGGGTTCGCGGTCGGGGTGGTCGAGCGGGATCGGATCCTCAGCGGCTCCACTGCCCGGGCGGGTGACGTGCTGGTCGGGCTGCCGTCGCCGGGCTTGCGCTCCAACGGCTACTCGCTGGCCCGCCGGGTGCTGTTCGACGTGGCCGGGCTCGGCGTCGACGACGAGTTGTTCGACGGCCACACCGTCGGCGACGAGCTGTTGCGCCCGTCGGTCATCTACTCGCCGGCGGTGCACGCGTTGCTCGGGGACGTCGACGTGCGGGCCATCGCCCACGTGACCGGGGGCGGGCTCGTGGGCAACGTCCCCCGGGTGCTGCCCGAGGGCCTCGACGCCGTCGTCGATCGCTCCACCTGGGAGGTGCCCCGGGTGTTCACCGAGATCCAGCGGCGGGGCAACATCGACGACGCCGAGATGGCCCGGGTGTTCAACCTGGGCATCGGCATGGTCGTCGCCGTGCCGGTCGACGACCTGGCTCGCACCCTGACGCTGCTGCGCGACGCCGGGCACACCGCCGCCGAGATCGGGCAGCTGGTCGCCGGCGGCAGCCGGGAGGTGCGGTTCACGTGAGCCCGCCGCCGGTCTCGCCCGCCCTGGCCGACCACCTGCTGAAGCACGCCATCAAGCGGGGCGACTTCGTCCTCAAGTCGGGCAAGCCGACGACGTGGTTCATCGACGCCAAGCAGACCACCTGCCGACCCGACGGGATGCTGCTGGTGGCCGACGCCCTGCTCGCGGCCTTGCCACCGGACGTCACCGCGCTCGGCGGCCTCACCATGGGGGCCGACGCCGTCGCCTTCGCCACGGCAGGCATCGCGGCCACGCAGGGGCGGTCGCTGCGGGCGTTCAGCGTTCGCAAGGAGGTCAAGGACCACGGGGGCGGTGGGCGCATCGCCGGGGCGCTGGAGCCCGGCGACCGGGTGGCGATCACCGAGGACGCGGTCACCCGGGGCGTGTCGATGCTGGAGGCGGCCGAGGTCGTGCGGTCGGTCGGCGCCGAGCCGGTCCTGCTGGTGCCGGTGGTCGACCGGGGCGGCACGTGCGAGGCGCTCGCCCGGGAGGCCGGGCTCGCCTACCACGCGCTGGTCACCGCGCCGCAGCTCGGGTTCCCGTACGAGAAAGACGTCAACTGAGGCCTTGACAGCGGCGTGCCCGTGACGCACAGTCATGGGCCGGTGACGTCGGGTGAGACTCCGGCGCGGTGGATGGCGGAGCGAGTGCGGGAGTGCGGGACGTGACGACAGCGAGCGTGGAGATGGTCCTCGCAGCCTGGACGGGGTTGACCGCCGGGTTCGCGGTGCTGGCGGTCCGCCGGCGCATGACGCTCAGCCGGGCGGTGCGGCACGTCGAGCACATCATCAGCACGTTCCGGGCCTGGGAGCTCGATCACCGCTCCGGGGTCAAGGAGGTCGAGAGCGTCCTCACCGAGATCGATCACCGGATCGTCAGCCTCGAGCACGGCACCCGGCACTCGGCCGAGAGCCTCCGGGACGTGCGCTATGACCTGCGGAGCCGGATCGAGCGGGTCGAGGGCCACCGGGAGCTGGAGCTGCTGGTCACCCAGGGCCGCATCCCGTCCGAGCACAGCCGCTCGTCGTAGCTACTGCACGAGCTCGGCCGGGAGCGGCCGGGCGTGGACGACCACCAGCTCCTGCACCGCCCGGGTCAGGGCGACGTAGAGCATGCGTAGGTTCCGCCCGGTGTCGTCGGCGTCCCCGATCGCCGCCGGCTCGACGACCACGACGGCGTCGAACTCCAGGCCCTTCGCCTCCGCCGGCCGAACGACCTGCCCGGGGAGGTCGCGGGGTAGGGCCTTCCGCACCCCGTCAGGCGCCACGATCCCCACGGACGCCCACTGTCCCGCGAGCTCCGTCACCACCCGTTCGACCTCCGTGGGGAGCCCGTCGTCGCCGGCGATCGGGAGGAGGCGGGGAGCGCGGCCATCGAGCCGGACCGAGGCGGTGGGGGCGAGACCGGGGGCTGCGGTCGGGAGCAGGCGGTTGGCGAAGTCCATGATCGGGGCGGGGACCCGGTAGCCGAGGTCGAGGTCGACCCGGTCGGCCGTCGCCGGCTCGCCGAGGTGGCGGAGGGTGTCGTCCCACGAGCTCTGGGCCGCCGACGCTGTGGCCTGGGCCAGGTCGCCCAGCACGGTCATCGACCGGGTCGGGCAGCGGCGAGCCAGCGCCCGTAGGCCCATCGCCGACAGGTCCTGGGCCTCGTCGACCACCACGTGCCCGTAGGCGGTGGGAGGCCCGGTGACCAGCCACTGGGCCTCGTCGAGCAGGGGCAGGTCGGCCTCGGTCCACGGCTCGTTGTCGACCCGCCGGGCCGCCGACCGCCGCAGCAGGGCCTGCTCGTCGCGGTCGAGGTCGTCGTCGGCGGCTTGGCGGAGGGCGGTCGGGCTGCTCAGCAGCCTGCGGACCAGCGCCGCCGCGCCCAGGGTGGGCCAGAGGCGGTCGAGCGCCCGCTGCCAGTCGCGGTCGTCGCGCAACCGGGACTCCAGGTCGGCGCTGCTCGCCAGCTCCTCGCCCCGGCGCTCTGCGAGCTCCTGGCGGATCAGCCGCATCAGCTGGGTGCGGAGGGCGTTCCGTCCGATGTTGTGGGCCACGCCTCGGGCGACGACGTCGTCGACCGCCGCGGCCACGGTGTCGGCGGCGAGCCGGACGGTGCCCCAGCCGGTGCGGGCGTCGAGCGGGCCGTCGACCGGGCGGCGCGCGGCAGCAACTGCCCGGGCCAGGACCCGACCCATCCGGGCGTCGCCCTTGAGGCGAGCCTGCGGGTCGGTGTCGGCGGCGCGGATCCGGTAGGCGGTGCCGGCGAGGAGGCGGTCGAGGGTGGTCTGGCGCACGGCCGTCTCGCCGAGCGACGGCAGGACCTGGGAGATGTAGCGCAGGAACAGCGGGTTCGGCCCGATGACCAGGACGCCCTCGTTGTCGAGCCGGCCGCGGTGCTCGTACAGGAGGAAGGCCGCCCGGTGCAGGCCGACCGCCGTCTTGCCGGTGCCGGGGCCGCCCTGCACGACGAGGCAGCGGTCGAGCGGCGCGCGGATGACCAAGTCCTGCTCGGCGGCGATGGTGGCGACGATGTCGCGCATCTCGCCCGTGCGGGAGCGCTCGAGCTCGGCCAGCAGCGGGTCGGGGATGCCCCCGTGGTGCGCCGCATCGACGCTGTCCGGGTCGTCGAAGACCTCGTCGAACAAGTCGTCGACCCGCCGGTCGGTCATCAGGAAGCGGCGGCGGCGCCGGAGCCCGAGGGCGTCGGCGGCCGTGGCCCGGTAGAAGGGCGTCGCCACCTCGGCCCGCCAGTCGACCACCACTGGCTCGCCCTTGGCGTCCTCGACGTGGCGGCGGCCCACGTACCAGGTGTCCCCGCCGAGGTCGGGATCCTCGTCGAGGCGCCCGAAGCTCAGGCCGGGGACGTCGGTGTCCAGGCTGTGGAGGCGGCGGTTCAGGTGCCACTGGGCGGCGGCGGAGTCGACGGCCTGGGCTGCCGATTCGGTCAGCTCGGCGACGCGGGCGGTGCGCTCCCGCATCGCCTCGAGACATCGGTACGCGTCGTCGACGTAGGCCTGTTCGGCCGCGAGCTCGGGATGGGGCATGCAAGGACCTCCAGGCCTAGCCTCCGGGAATGCCACTGAATCAGGACGCGGTCGGCAAGGTGGGCCAGCCGGTCGAACGATCATGGACGCAGCGCGACGTGCTGCTGTACGCCTTGGGCGTCGGCGCAGGGGCCGAGGACCCTACTGGTGCCGAGCTGGAGTTCACCACGGAGAATTCCCACGATGTCGAGCTCGCGGTGCTGCCCACGTTCCCGGTGCTGCTCGGCGCCGGTTGGGGTGGTGTCGATGTCGGGACGTTCAACCCGGCGATGCTCGTGCACGGCGAGCAGGGCATCACGCTGCACGGGACGCTGCCGACGGCGGGCAAGGTCAGCGCAACCGCGACGGTCACGGGCATCTACGACAAGGGCTCGGGTGGGGTGGTGGCCGGCGAGACCACCGCCGTCGACCCCGCCACCGGCGAGACCCTGTTCACCAGCCGGATGTCGGCGTTCATCCGGGGCGAGGGTGGCTTCGGTGGGCCCCGCGGCCCTGCCACCGAGCCGCCGGTCATCCCCGAGCGGGCGCCCGACGACGGCGTCACCTACACGACCCGCACCGACCAGGCGCTGCTGTACCGGCTGAGCGGCGACCGCAACCCGCTCCATTCCGACCCGTGGTTCGCCGCCCAGGCCGGCTTCGAGCGACCGATCCTCCACGGCCTGTGCACCTACGGCTTCACCGGCCGGGCGCTGCTGCACACCGTGTGCGACTCCGATCCGACCCGGTTCGGGTCCATGGACGCCCGCTTCAGCAAGCCGGTCATGCCCGGCGACACGCTGACCGTGCAGATGTGGCGGCTCGAGGACGACCGGACGGTGCTGTTCCGCACCCAGAACCAGGCCGGCGACACGGTCATCGACCGCGGCGTCTTCACGGTTCGATGAAGCCGGTCGCGGTCCACCACGTGTCGATCAACGTCGACGACGTGCCGGCGGCGGTGGCCTTCTACACGTCGGTGCTCGGGCTGACCGTGCGCACCGACCGCCCGGACTTCGGCTTCGACGGCGCCTGGCTCGACGCAGGCGCCCAGCAGGTGCACCTCATCGAGGCCGCCCCGCCCGCCGACCAGGGCCAGCACTTCGCGTTGTTGGTGGAAGACCTGGCTGCTGTCGTCGCCGAGCTGCGCTCTGCCGGTGTGACGGTGAGCGACCCGTCCCCGGTCGGCACCAGCCTCCAGTCCTTCCTCCACGACCCCGCCAACAACCTCATCGAGCTCCACCAGCGCCGATGATCCCCGGCGTCGGTCGAGCTCGGCCGGTGCAGGTGGTGTCGGATCTACCGACTGACGTCGCGGTCGCGCGGCTGCAGGCGGCGCTGAACACCCGTTTGGTCCGCGGCTGCGTCCGGGGCCGTTCGGTGCGGGTCACCGCCGCTCGGCCGATGCGACGCAACTCGTGGACGCCCGTGCTTAGGGCCGAGATCCTCGACCGGCCAGGTGGAGGCTGCGAGGTCGTCGGCGCGTTCGGATGGCCAGTGGTGACCACAGTGATCACCCTCGTCATGGGTCTGATCCTGGGCTTCTTCTTCCTGCTCGTGGTCCTGGGCACGGCGGGCAACGCTGCGACCGGCGAGTGGGGCGAGGTGGCCTCGGGGCTGGGCTTCCTCGGGTTCCTCGTCGTCTTCGCCGGCTTCTACGCGGGCCTGGCCTGGTTCGGCGGCGTCCGTTGGGGTCGGCAGGACGAGCAGGTCATCCTCACCTGGCTGGACACCTCCCTCGACCGATGAGTTTTGGGCGGCGGAGCCGTCTGTACGACATGACTGAACTGCGCACCGTCGCGTCCGGGTTGGTGATGGGGGAGTCGCCCCGGTGGCACGAGGGCCGCCTGTGGGTGGCCGACTGGATGGCCCAGGAGGTGCTCGTCGTCGATCCGTCAGGCGGCGCTTCGCCGGACGTGGCGGTCAAGATCCCGTCGCTGCCGATCAGCATCGACTGGCTGCCTGCGCCCGACGGGCGGCTGCTCGCCGTCGCCGGGAGCGACCAGCGGCTGCTGCGGCTGGAGGCCGACGGCTCGCTGGTCACCCACGCCGACCTGGCGCCGGTGTGCGACTACGCGTGGAACGAGATCGTGGTCGACGGGCGGGGCAACGCCTACGTGAACTCGATCGGCTACGACATGATGGCCGGCGAAGCGCCGCGGGACGGCGTCGTCGCGGTGGTGACGCCCTCCGGCGAGGTGCGGCAGGTCGCGGACGGGGTGTCGTTCCCCAACGGGATGGCGGTCACGCCCGACAACTCGACGCTGCTGCTCGCCGAGTCGCACGCGCAGCGGATCACGGCGTTCGACATCGCTCCCGACGGCTCGCTGGCCAACCGCCGGGTTTGGGCCGACCTCGGCGAGGACCCGCCCGACGGCATCTGCATCGATGCCGAGGGGGCGGTCTGGTACGCCGACGTCCCCCACAAGCACTGCGTGCGGGTTGCGGAGGGTGGCGAGGTGCTGCAGACGGTCGAGGTCGACCGGGCGTGCTTCGCCTGCATGCTCGGCGAGTCCCCGTCCGGCTCGCCCGAGCTGTACATCGTGGCCACGGTGTGGAACGACGAGATCTCGTTCGTGGACCCGAACCACACGGGCGTGGTGCTGGCGGTGGACGCACCCGCGCCGGCCGCCGGCTACCCCTGAGCCGCCGGGGAACCTCGGTCGGTGCCGCGGTGTAGGACCGGTATGCGCAAAGTCGTGGCGAGTCTGACGATCGGGTTGGTGCTGGCGCTCGGGTTCCCGGGTTCCGCGTGGGCGAAGGGCCCCGAGTCCGTGACGATCTCGGGCGGCGACCTCGACAAGGCGATCGTGGTGCCTCTGTCGGGGTCGGGCTCCGATGGCAAGGACGCCCCGCCCCCGTACCTGGTGGCCGCCCTCGACGCGCTGGCCGACCCGTTCCACGTAGCGAGGGAGACGAACGTCGCGACCTCGTCGCCGATCGGGGTGCCGGCGGAGGACCTCGACCACTACACCCTCACGTGGGACATGTTCGGTGAAGGGACGATCGTCCAGGACATCTACCCCAACCTGGGCACCGGCCCGGTGATCCACACCCACCCGAGCGCGTACCTCGACAGCAAGTCCGGCTGGTACGAAGCCCCGGAGTCCCTCCGCGCCACCCTCGCGGCCCTCGGCGCCCCGATCACCGGCCTGCCCACCGGCCTCCCGACGACGAAGGTGACCGTCTCCCGCCCTGCGCCGACGGACGCGGACGGCGCCCCGCTCTGGACCCTCCCCGCTGTGGCCACCGCAGCCCTGGCCGTCGGCGCCGCCTTCGGTTTCGCCGCCCGCCGCCTCACCCACCGCCCCCGCCCCACCCCGGAGCTGGTCCTCGGCAGCAGCTGATCAGGCGGGCGTCAGCATCTCCTGGATGCCGTGGCGCTTGGCGTTCATGCGGAGGGCTCGCTCGGCCTGACGGAAGGCGCTGGCGTTGCTGCTGGCGACGGCGAACGGCACCTTCTTCATCATCTCGACGGTGACTCGGCACACGTCGGCGTCGTTGCCCTGGTCGGTGAAGTGCAGCCGGAGCAGCATGCCGAAGTTGCCGTCGATGATCCGCATCGTGGGCCGGGCGTCGATGAGGAGGACGTGGTGCGCCGCCTCGGCCACGACCATGCCGGCGGTGGCGTCGACGGCGGTCCGATAGGCGCTGACGACGGCCTCGGTCGGCGCGGCGAAGTAGCGCACGAGCGGCCCGGCGTCCGGCTCGAAGCGGTGCAGGGGTCCGGGCGGGCCGAAGCCCGCGACCGTGCAGATTCCGAGGTACACCACCAGCACAGCGAGGAGGACGGCGACGATCATCGCCGGCCCCGCAGAGGCTGCATCTGCACGTCGATGGACGCGTCCTCCACCCGCACCGCGGCCACGAAGGCGTTGAGCCGCATCCGGATGGTGTGCGCCTTCTTGGGCATGCCCCGGCTCGTAACCCCGCCGACCGCCGTGTCGAAGCTGCGGGGCTTCATCCCCGATTCGAGCCAGCTCCCGTACGCCCAGACCGCCCCGAAGACGAGCCCCAGGACCCCAATCCCGATGAGTGCTCCCATGCCGTCCGCCTTTCGTCCCGCCTTCCCACCCCGATCGTCCCCCCACGCCCCCAACCGGTCCATGGACCTCCCCCCATGGACCGATGTCCAGGTACCCCCAAAACGCAAAGCGCCCGGCCAGCCGGCCGGGCACTCCTCAGAGCGGGTGACGAGGATCGAACTCGCATTAGCAGCTTGGGAAGCTGCCGTTCTGCCATTGAACTACACCCGCAGAACAGGGGACCGAGACTAGTCGACGGCGGGAGTAGGGTGGCCAGCCGTGATCTTGTCGGATCGGAGCATTCGGGAGGAGCTGGAGGCAGAGCGGATCGTGATCGATCCGCTCGGGGAGGGGTGCATCCAGCCGTCCTCGGTCGACCTGCGGCTGGACCGCCTCTTCCGGGTCTTCCTCAACCACACCATGCCGGTCATCGACGTCAAGGCCGACCTCGAGGACCTCACCCGGCTCGTCTCCATCGAGGAGGAGGACGTCTTCATCCTCCACCCGGGCGAGTTCGTCCTCGGGTCGACCTACGAGCGGGTCGGCGTCCCCAACGACCTCGTCGGCCGCATCGAGGGCAAGAGCTCGCTCGGCCGCCTCGGGCTGCTCATCCACAGCACCGCCGGCTTCATCGACGCGGGCTTCAACGGCCACATCACGCTCGAGCTCTCCAACGTCGCAAACCTGCCGATCACCCTCTACCCGGGCATGAAGGTCGGCCAGATCAGCTTCCTCCGCATGACGACGGCGGCCGACGTGCCCTACGGCTCGTCAGGCGTCGGCTCGAAGTACCAGGGCCAGCGTGGCCCCACCCCCAGCCGCTACTGGGAGAACTTCAAACAAGAGCAGTGACCAGGTTGGCCAGCAGGCCGCCCCGGCAGTTGAGGCTCAGCAGGCTGGCCTCGCACACCCCGACTCGGGCCTTCGGGTTGTCGCCCGTGACCGACACCGAGACGGTGATCGACTTCGAACCCCCGGGCCCGACCGACGGCACGCCGCACTTCGAGCTGGTCAGCAACGTGGTCAGCAGCCCGCACCCCGACGGCTGACCGTTGATGCGGGCCCCCGCCAGCTCGATGTTCAGCGCCAGGGGAGCCGTCGCATGCCCTGTCGGGTTGGTGACGGTGATCACCAGCTGGGCCGGGCCGTCGAGCCACACCACCACCAGGTAGGGCACGTCCGCCGGTGGGTTCGAGGGGGGCACGGTCGTGGTGGGCGACCCCGGCGGCGCGGTGGTCGACGGGCCCGGACCGACCGGCGGCGGTAGGACCGGAGGCGTGACCCCCGGCGGCAACGTGGTCGTCGGCGACCCGGGAGGAGGCGTGCCCGGTGCCGTCGTGGTCGGCGACGCCGACAGGATCGGCACGATCATCTGGGACGGCTGCTCGGGCGTCGACGGCGGCGACTCGGGCGGCTCGTCCGGAGGCGTCGAGGACGACGGCCCCGACGGCGACTCGGAGGGCGATGACGTCTCGGGAAGGGGCGGCGAGTCCCCGCCCCGCGACGCGATCAACGCGAACACCAGCGCCGCGGCCAGCACGGCGCCGGCGACGACCGCCGGGTTCGACCGCGCCTTGTTCAGCAGCCGCCGGACCGCCGCGCCACCCGGCCCACCGCCCCCCGCAGCAGCTCCGCCAGCCGCGGCCGCGGCCTTCGTGGCCGTCATCGCAAAGATCGGCACCAGCGAGCGGACCAGCATGCGGTTCACGTCGGCCAGCTCGCCGACGAGGCTGCGGCACGACGAGCAGTCGTCGAGGTGGTGCTCGGTCGACGTCCGGTCGCGCCGGCTCAACCCGTCCCGCACATAGGCGCCCAGCCGCGACCGGTGGGGCTCGCACTGCGGGCGGGGCGTGGTCTGCAGGTGGGCCTGGAGGTAGGCCTGCCGCAGCTTCTCCCGCGCCCGGTAGGCGAGGGCCGCCGCGGCGTTGGCGGTCATCCCCATCGACGGCGCCAGCTCTCGCGGCTGCTTGCCCTCGACGGCGGTCTGCCACAGCACGGCTTGCCACCGCTCGGGCAGCGACTCGTAGGCGGTGACCACCAGCTGGCGGTCGGCCGGGTCGAGCGCGCCGGTGTGCTCCTCGGCCCGCACGGGCTCCGGCACCTCGTCGACGGGCTCGTCACGCGAGCGGGCGATGCGGTCGGCGGCCAGCCGCCGCAGGGTCACGAAGAGGTATGCACGGAAGGCCTCGGTCGGCCCGGAGCCCCGCCGCAGGGCGGCGAGGACGCGCTCGAACGACTCGTTGACGAGGTCCTCAGGGTCTCCCGCCCGCGCGTAGGCGTTGGCCAACCGCCGAGCGGCCGCCTGGTGGCGGACGTACAACTCGGTGAAGGCAGCCTCGTCGCCGTCGCGGGCCTGAGCGAGGAGCTCAGCGTCCGAGACCGCGGTCGGTGTCATGTTCCATGTCCGCCATTGCCTGTCCCACGGCCCGGACTCTAGGAAAGAGCGCCCGCCGACACAGCCCAGAGTGAGAAAACTTCGCTCTGCGGCGGATTTTTCGCCGGCTGCCCAAGAAAACCCCCAAAATCCGAAGAATCCGGCGAAACCGCGTCACAAACGGCGCGATCTCCCCTCTTTAACGGGCATGAGCGAGTCGCCCACAAAGGCCGGCTTCCCCCACCCTGGCTGGGCTGGTGTGTCGCGGCTCCTCCTGCTCGTCGGTCGGTCGGAGTGCCCGCCCCGACCGACCGACGACCTTCTCCACGCGTGGCACGAGGCCGCCGGGACCACTCTTCCCTTCCCCGAGTGGTGTGACCCGATTGCGCGCGACCTCGCGTCCACGCTGAGCGAGCCCGGAGATGCGAAGCCGCGGCTGGTCGATGCGGCGGTCGTCGCGTTCGCCCAGGCCCGAGCCGGGTCCGACCACACAGCCGAAGCAGTCGCTGCCGATCTGGTGGCACTCCTGCGCTTGGTCGAGGCCGATGGGTCCGCAAGCGGCCTCGACCAGGTCGGACTGGTGGCGAGAACCCTGGCCGCCTGGGCATCCGAGCGCGTCGCGGTCGTGTCCACCGCGTCGTGCCTCGATCCGGTGACCGGACTGGTCAACGGCGGCTTCCTCCGGGCTCGCTTGCGCGAGCTGCACGCCCAGTGCGATGCCCTGGCCATCTCTCCCCCGATGACCTTTGGCTCCCTGATCGTGCAGCTCGACCTCGGTGCCACTGCCGTTCCCGAGCGCGTAGGCGTCAGGGGCGCGGTGGGCGGTGCATTGAGCCGGCTCTTCACCACCGGCGAGACCGTGGCGACGCTGTCCGCGTCACGGATCGTCGCGGTGATGCCGGCCTATGCGCTCGGTCGGGCCGAGGGCGACGTGCAGGTCGCCCTCGAGCAGCGACCGGAGCTGGTCGACGTGCCCGTAGCGATCGACCAACAACCGTTCGGCAACACGGCCGATGGCACCTGGGATCTCCTGGCGGGAACCCGGGTGGGAGCCTGACTCACGGCGGATCAGCCCCACCCAACCGAAATCGACGGCGCCTGCCCCCACCCTTGTCGGCGGAACCAAGAGGGTGGGGCGGGCCCGTCGTCCATCGAGGCGCTGTGCTCGCCAGCAGCGCTCGACACCAGCGCTTCGGCGCCTCGATGGCCGTCCCGGTGAGTGCACCGGGACGGCAGCGACCCGAGGACCAGGCCGAGAGCCGAGCGCCGAGCGCTACGACTCGATCGGGGTCGTGTCGAAGCGGTGGGCGTCGCGCTCCTCGAGGGCTTCGAGGATGTGCATGGAGATGTCGCCGACCTTGACCTCGTCGTCCTCCTTGCCGGCGGCCTTGGTCCCGTCGTCGATCATGACGTAGCAGAACGGGCAGGCGGTGGCGATGCGGCTGGCCCCGGTGGCGATCAGCTCCTGGCTGCGCTCGTCGTTGACCTTCTTGCCGGTGGTCTCCTCCATCCACATGCGGGCGCCGCCGGCGCCGCAGCACATGCCCTTGGTGCCGTTGCGCCCGGCCTCGACGATCTCGATGCCGCCGAGGCTGCCGATGACCTTGCGGGGCGCCAGGTACACGTCGTTGTGCCGGCCCAGGTAGCAGGAGTCGTGGTAGACGACCCGCTCCTCGAGCTTGGCGCCCGACATGTCGAGCCGGCCCTCGCTGATCAGCCACTCGAGCAGCTGGCTGTGGTGGATGACCTCGTAGGTGCCGCCCAGCTGGGGGTACTCGTTGCCCAGCGTGTTGAAGCAGTGGGGGCACTGGGTGACGATCTTCTTGACGCCCATGCCGTTGAGGATCTCGACGTTCTGCATGGCGAGCATCTGGAAGATGTACTCGTTGCCCGACCGCCGGGCGGGGTCGCCGTTGCAGTTCTCGGACGGGCCGAGGATGGCGAAGTCGAGGCCGGCCCGCTGCATGAGCTTGGCCATGGCGACGGTGACCTTCTGGTTCTTGTCGTCGAACGACCCGGCGCAGCCGACCCAGTACAGGTACTCGTGGTCGAAGGCGTCGCCGGGTTCGACGATCGGCACGCCGTCCACCTTCGAGGTCCAGGCGGCCCGCTCCGACTGCGACATGCCCCACGGGTTGCCCGAGTTCTCCATGCCCCGGTAGGCGGTGCCAAGCTCGGTCGGGAAGTTCGACTCCATCAGCGACAGGTAGCGCCGCATGTCGAGGATCTTGTCGAGGATCTCGATGTTGACCGGGCAGATCTCGTCGCACGCCTTGCACGACGTGCAGGCCCACACCTCTTCGGGCGTGATCCGCTCGAACAGCGAGTCGGCCGACACCGTGATCTCGCCGTCCAGCCCGATGGGGGGCGAGACGACCGGCGACCCGGTGGCCGCCATGACCTCACCCGTCTTCAGGACGATCTCACGCGGGTCCAACGGCTTGCCGGTGGCATGGGCCGGGCACACGCTGGTGCAGCGGCCGCACATGGTGCAGGCGTCGGTGTCGAGCAGCTGCTTCCACGTGAAGTCCTCGACCGTCGAGGCGCCGAACGTCTCGAGCTCGGTCTCCATGAGGTTCGGCATCGGCCGCATGGCGCCCTTCGGCCGCTCCTTGTCCCGCAGGTACATGTTCAATGGCGACGTGAACATGTGGCGCAGCATGGTGACCGGCAGGATCGCCAGGAACGTCAAGAAGAACAGGACGTGGGCGATCCACCAGGCCTGGTGCCAGCCCGACAGGCTGTCGACGTTCTTCACGAGCCCCGACAGCGGGTAGCCGACGAAGGACCACTTCTCGTAGTCCGGCCGGCCGACCAGCGCGATGCGGAACATCTCGGCGCCGAAGCCGGTGACGCCGAGGCCGAGGAACGTGCCCAGGATCAGGGCGTGCTCGGGCTTGGTCTTGATGCGGATGCGGTACGGCCGCTGGATGTAGCGACGCACCAGCGCCCAGATGACCCCGGCCAGGAATCCCAAACCGGCGAGGTCACCTACCAGCGAGTAGGCCTCGTAGGTGGTGCCGTGAAGGAACTTGGCGTCTTCCGGCAATTGGTGGTTGATCTCCAAGACGGTCGTGACCGCCAGGAGCACCAGGAAGTTGAAGTAGATCAGCGAGTGCATGACGCCGGCCGCGGGGTCGCGCAGCAGCGTCTGCATGTAGATGCCGGCCCGGAAGTCCTTCAATCGCCGCTTGATGTTCTTCGGCGTGGTGGAGCGGTTGTCGGGGCCGCCCCGCTCCCAGTTCCTGGTCCGTTGGCTGAACAGGACCGCCCCGTAGAGCAGTGCGATCGGGACGACCGTGTAGAAGACGAGCTTCCAGGCCGACGGGATGTTGCCGAAGACGTGACGCTGGATCGGCGAGTCGTCGTGCCACTGCAGTGTGGTCGACGCCACCCCCGAGGCCACCGTGCCGAGGGCGACGAGGACGCCAAGGGCCACCACCAGTTGGCTGGCCTTCGGGCGTCGCTTTGTCGTGGTCTCGACGGTGGACTCGGTCCCCGAGTCGGTCGCCGCTTCAGTCGTCGTACTCACGTTGGCGAAGCTACTCGCGCCGCCAATTCGGAAGGGAACTCAGCGCTATTGGTGCAGCTTCCCCAGCTGTTGACTTACCCGTAGGTACGGGCGTCGAGCTCGCGGACCCGGCTCGCGAGGGCCTCCATGACCTTGTGGGCGAGCGTCGGCACTTCGTCGAGGACGCCGTTGAACTCGCGGGGCCCGAGGACCAGGACGGTCAGCGGCGTCGACGCGATGACCGACGCGGTGCGGGGCCCGTGGTCGAGCAGCGAAAGCTCGCCCACGCAGTCGCCCGGCCCCATCTGCGCGATGGTCTTGCCGTTGCGTACCACGTCGGCGTTGCCTTCGACGATGACGAACGCTTCGCGGCCCACGTCGCCCTGGGTCACGAACTCCTTGCCCTGATCGATGGTCAGCTCGACGGTCGCTCGGGCGACGTCGCGCAACTCCTTGGTGGTCATCCCCCGGAACAAGGGCACCGACGCAAGGTGGTCGAGGTACTGCTCGCGTGCCATGGCGGGGGAGCATACGAGGCCCTGCGGCCCGACGCCCGCTCATCGCGGCCGGCCCCAGGTCGCCCTACTCGGCGGAAGCTTCTCACCGAGTGACCTCACTCGTGCTGGGGCGTTCATGCGAGCGAAACAAACGAGAAACGCACCGTCCGTACGGTCATCGTCGTGAAGGTCTCGCTTGTTCGCTGGCCCACCGAAGCCGACCGACGCGAGGCGCTGCGTCAAGCGGGGGAGCCCCGCCTGCTGCTGGTCGAGCAGGGTGCGCCGCCGGTGCCCGTCGACCATCGGGAGGACTGGATCCGACTGCCGGCCGACGACGTCGACCTTCGGGTGCGGGTCGAGGCGCTGCGCCGCCGGCTCGGCGCCGAGTCGCCGGGGACGCCGGTCCTCGACGACGATGGGGTGCTTCGGGTGGGTGATCGTTGGGTCGCGCTGCCGCCGGTGGAGGCGAAGCTGGCCAAGGCGTTGGTGGAGCGCTTCGGCGCCGTTGTCAGCCGGGACACGCTGACCCGGGCCGGCTGGCCGGGCGGGTCGTCGAGCCGCAACGCGCTCGACGTCCATGTGCTGCGGTTGCGCCGCCGCCTGGCGCCGCTCCGGCTCGCGATCCGGACCGTGAGGTCGCGGGGCTACCTCCTCGAGGCGGCGGACGGCGGGGGCCAGGTGCTCGCCGCGTCGAACGGCCAGGGGCGAACCGCGTCTGCCAACGGCCATCGTTCGCTCTGACATCTGCGCGCATCTCGCGCGTGTGTGGGCGCAACTTCCATGGGTACACCGCTGTCAACCATTGACAGCTGGGGATTCCCAGGGAGGGGACCAATGAACGGCAGAGTCAGCATCTCTTGGGTGCTACTCGTGTGGCTGATCGTCGGGGTGGTCGTGGCCATCAACAAGGACTACGGACGCGCCCTCGACAACGGCTCACAGATCGCAACCTTCATCCTCGCGGTCATCCTGTGGCCCATCCCCGCCACCGGCGGGAGCGTGTTCATCCACTTCTAGGCACGAGCCACGAGCCGTTAGCCACCGGCTTGGCGGGCGACGGCTTCCGCCGCGGCGCGGATCTCCTCCGGTGAGCGCAGGTAGCGCTCGTCGACGGGCTTTTCCTCCCGCGGCAGGAAGTCGTCGCCCAGCTCGTAGATCAGCGGCTCGCCCGTGGGGATGTTGAGCTCGACGACCTCGTCGTCGGTGAGGCCCTGGAGGTGCTTGACCAGAGCCCGGAGGCTGTTGCCGTGGGCGGCCACCAGCACCACCCGGTCGGTGGCCAGGTCGGGGACGATCGCGTCGTACCAGTAGGGGAGCATCCGAGCGACGACGTCGGCGAGGCACTCGGTGTCCGGCACGATCTCCGGCGGCAGGTCCGCATAGCGCGGGTCGTTGCGCAGGCTGCGCTCGTCGGTCGGCGACAGCGGCGGCGGGGGCACGTCGTAGGAGCGCCGCCACACCTTCACCTGGTCGGCGCCGAAGCGCTCGGCGGTCTCGGCCTTGTTGAGGCCCTGGAGGTCGCCGTAGTGGCGCTCGTTCAGCCGCCAGTGCCGCCGGACCGGGATCCACGAGCGGCCCAGCTCGTGCAGCGCGATCTCCGCCGTGCGGATGGCCCGCAGCAGCACCGACGTGTGCAGCACGTCGGGCAGCACCCCGTGCTCCAGCAGCAGGCGCCCGCCGGCAGCGGCCTCGGCCTCACCCTTCGGTGACAGGTCGCAGTCGTACCAGCCGGTGAAGAGGTTCTTGAGGTTCCACTCGCTCTCACCGTGCCGCAGCAACACCAACGTTCGTGCCATGCCGACGGAGGCTAGGGGAGGCTACGGGATCGTCGGGAACGGGGTGCTGGTCGTGGTCGTCTCGGTGTCGAGGAAGCGGCCGACGACGATGGTGATCGTGCTGTTGGCGGGCGCCTTGCCCCCGTCCGGCGTCTGGGAGATGACCCGGTTGTCCTCGCCCGGGTCGTCGGTGTCGATCTCCTGGACGTTGACCTGGAAGCCGCGGCTCTTCAGCAGCGTTTCGGCGGCGCCCCGGCGTCGGCCGACGACGTTGGGGACGTCGGCCTCGTCGGCACCGCTCGAGACGATGATCTTGATCGGCGTGTCGGGAGCGACCTCCTGGCCGGCGGCGGGCTCGGTGCGGATGACCGTGCCCTCCTCGACGTCCGGGTTCGCCTCGGAGCCCTGGGAGATGTTGCCGGTGAAGCCGGCGCCCTGCAGGGTGTTGCGGGCGTCGTCGAAGCTCAGGCCCTCGGTCGGCGGCACCTTGATGGTGTTGGTGCCGCCCGAGATCTCGACCGTGATCTCGGTGCCGGGGTCGACCTTGGTGCCGGCCGGCGGGTTCTGGCTGATGACCTTGCCCTCTTCGACGTTGCTGTTGACGACCGACTTGAAGTTCGGCGTGAGGCCGGCGTCGGTGAGTGCCTTGTCCGCCTGCTCCCGGGTCATGTCCTTGAGGTCGGGGACTGGGACCTGCTCGACTCCGGCCGAGATCGTCAGCTCGACGACGGTCCCCTCCTCGACCTCCTGGGTGGCCTTGGGGTCGCTCTTGATGACCGTGCCGGGCTTCTCGCTGCTCGGCTCGCTGACGCTCTTGTGGCCGAGGTTCTTGGCCTCGAGCGCGGCGATGGCCTCCTGCTCGGTCTTGCCGACCACCGAGGGCACCGCGACCATGTCCTTCGGGTCCTCCTTCTGGAGGGCCTTGGCCGCCAGGAACAGCACGCCGCCCAGCAGCAGGGCCAGCAGGATCAGCACGGCGAGGAAGGCCTTGTTCTTGGGCTGCTCGTCCTCGTCCTCGTAGTCGCCGTACTCGTTCCACTGGTCCCCGTAGCCGTTGCCCTGGTCCCACGAGGTGGGTGCGCCCGTGCCGGCGACGGTGGGGTTCATGTAGCCGGTGGGGGCCATGAGCCCGGTGGCGCCGGGGTCGCCCTGGGCCATGACCGGCTCGGCCATGATGCGGGCGCCCTGCAGGTAGCGGGTGAGGTCGGCCCGCAGGTCCTGGGCCGACGGGTAGCGGTTGGCCGGGTTCTTGGCCAGGCACTTGAGGGTGATCGCCTCGAGCGTGTCGGGGATGGCCGGGTCGACCAGCCGGGGCGACACCGGGGCTTCCTGCACGTGCTTGTAGGCGATGGCCACGGCGTTCTCACCCTGGAAGGGCGGGCGGCCGGTGAGCATCTCGTAGATGACGCAGCCGAGGCTGTAGACGTCGCTGCGGGGGTCGACGTTGGCGCCGCGGGCCTGCTCGGGCGAGAAGTAGGTGGCCGTTCCCATGACCGAGCCGGTCTTGGTCAGGTTCTGGTCCGACTGGTCGCTGATGGCTCGGGCGATGCCGAAGTCGGCGACCTTGACCGCGCCCTCCCGGGTGAGCAGCACGTTGCCCGGCTTGACGTCGCGGTGGATGACCCCGCCGTTGCGGTGGGCGAAGCCCAGGGCGGCGGCGATGTCGGAGGCGATCTCGGCGGCCCGGTCGGGGTTGAGGCGCCCCTCGGCCTGGATCATCTCGGCGAGGCTCTCGCCCTCGACGTACTCCATGACGATGAAGTAGGTGCCGTTGGCCTCGCCCCAGTCGTACACGCCCACGATGTTGGGGTGGTTGAGGCCGGCGGCCGACTGGGCCTCGCGGCGGAAGCGCTCGACGAAGCCGGGGTCGGTGGCGAGGGCGGGGAACAGGACCTTGACCGCGACTGCGCGGTCGAGCATCTGGTCACGGGCCAGGTAGACCTCGGCCATGCCGCCGCGGCCGAGCCTCCGGTGAAGCTCGTAGCGGCCGTTGAAGATCACTGGTCCCTGCTGCTGAGACATGCGGACCTCAGGTTATGGCGTCGTGCCGGACGCGACCGAGTCAGGCCGCGCGGCGTCCAGGGGTGAGCACGCCGGGATGTCCACCAGCCGTCGTGCCCGCCGCCGTTGTGGTGACCGGACGTTACCGCGTCCGGCGAGGCCGCTGCGCACGTGGTCGCTCCCGCCGTAGGTCACTCGTCACCGCTCGCGTTCTCGGCCGGGGTGGGGCTGCCCTCCAGCACCTGGTGGAGGACGTGGGCGGCGACCGGGCCGGCGACCTGCCCGCCGAACTGCTCGCCCAGGCCGGGGGCCGCCTCGATGACGGCGGCGACGGCGACGGTGGGCTCCTCGCCGGGCCGGCCGGCGAACCCGATGATCCAGGCGTGCGAGCTGCCGGTGTCGCCCAGCGGGGCGGTGCCGGTCTTGCCGCCGACCTCCCACTGGTCGGGAGCCAGCTCGCCGTCGAGCTTGTCGGCGGTGCCGCCCTCGACCACGCCGTTCATGGCCTCCCGCAGGATGGCCGCGACGGGCGCCTCCATCGCCTTGGTCCAGACGCCCTCGTCGAAGCCCTTGACCTTGCTCCCGTCGTTGTCCCGGATCTCCTTGAGGACGTGGGGCTTCATGATGTCGCCCCCGTGGGCGACGGCCGCGGCGACCAGCGCCATCTCCAGCGGCGTGGCCCGCACGCAGCGCCCGCCGATGGCCTCCTGGGCCCGGATGGCGGGGTCGTCCAGCTCGGCGGGGCCGGAGGGCGACCCGTCCTTGCAATACATGGTCGCCTGGGCCGGGAGCGGCAGGTCGATGGGCACGTCCTTGTCGAAGCCGAAGTCGGCGGCGGTGACGGCGAGGTCCTGGCCCTTCATCTCCTCGCCCATCTGGGCGTAGGAGGTGTTGCACGACCGGGCCAGGATCGTGAACAGCGTGCCGCCGCAGGTGTGGCCGTTGGAGTTCCTGATCGAGGCGCCGGCGCCGCGCGGGGTGTACTCGATCACCTCGGGGTACTCGGGGCCTTCGTTGGTGACGTTGTCGTAGGTGATCCCGGCCGTCGACGTGATCACCTTGAACGTCGACCCGGGCGGCAGGTTGTCGCGGTAGAAGCGGGCCAGCCGGGGCTTGCCCGGCGTCTTGTCGAGGTCGTCGGCGGCCTTCAGCGCCGCGCCGAAGTCGTGGGAAGCCAGCGGGTTCGGGTCGAACGTCGGGTTCGAGTAGGCGGCCAGGATCTCGCCGTTCCGCGGGTCGAGGGCCACCACCGAGCCGACCTTGCCGGCGAGCGCGTCCCGGGCGGCCTGCTGCACGTCGCTGCGGATGGTCAGCGTGACGTTGCCGACCTGGTTCTCGTCGGAGAACAGGTTGTTCAGCTGCTCCAGGCCGAAGCCGAGGTCGCCCGCCAGCTGCTTGTTGTAGGTCTTCTCGACGCCCGAGGTGCCGGTGGAGAGCGGGTTGAAGGAGCCGACGATGTGGGCGTACAGGTCGCCTTGCGGGTACGTCCGCTGCAGCTTGTACTTGTCGTCGCTCTTCTTGGACTCGGCCAGCAGCACGCCGTCGGACGTGGCGATGGTGCCGCGGGGCGCGGAGAAGTCGCGGATCTCCTGGCGGTTGTTGCCCGGCTTCTCCTGCAGCTCCTCGGCATCGAACACCGTGTACCGCTGGAGCTGGGCGAAGAGGATGACGTAGCAGACCGTCAGGAAGATCCCCAGGTTCCGGATCTGGGTCTTCATGCGAGGGCTCCGACGGCTTGGTTCGCATCGACCTCACGGGGCGTCGAGTTGTCGGACACCCGCAGCAGCAACGCCAGCAGCACGTAGTTGGCGATGATCGACGAGCCGCCGTAGGACACGAACGGCAACGCCACCCCGGTCAGCGGCAGGACGCGGATGATCCCGGCGATGATGATGAACGCCTGGAACCCCAGCAGTGTGGTCAGGCCGACCGACAGCAGGGTGTCGAAGCCGTTGGCGGCCCGCTGGGCGATCCGCAGCCCGGCCCCGATCATCAGCAGGAACGCCACGAGGATCGCGGTGGCGCCCGCCAGGCCGAGCTCCTCGGTGATGGCGGCGAAGATGAAGTCGGTGCGGGCCAGCGGCACCGACAGCGGGTCGCCGAGGTTGATGCCCGTGCCGAGGATCCCGCCGTCGGCCATCGAGAACGCCGTCTGCACGAGCTGGCGGCCGTCCTCCTGGGCCTGGGGCCACGGGTCCTGCCAGATGTCGACCCGGGAACGCACGTGGGCGAACGTGTGCACCGAGAACAGCACCCCGGCGGCGAACAGCAGGCTGCCGAGGACGAGATACGTCGCCCGCTCGGTGGCCACCCACACCACGACGATGAAGAGGGTGAAGAACAGGAGCGACGAGCCGAGGTCGCGCTCGACGATCATGACCACCAGCGACGCGCCCCAGGCCACGAGCACCGGGCCGAGGTGCTTGGGGTCGGGTACCGAGAGCGGGCCGACGTTGCGGTGCACCGCCAGCAGCTCTTTGTTGTCGATCAGGTAACCGGCGAAGAAAACGGCCAGAGCCAGCTTGGCGAACTCGCCGGGCTGGAAGCTGACCGGCCCGGCCTGCACCCAGATGCGGCTGCCGCGCTGGTTGGTCCCGATGATCGGCAGCAGCGGGAGCAGCAGCAGCACCAGGCCGACGAGGCCGCAGGTGAAGCGGTAGCGCTCGAGCGTGCGGGACTCGCTGAGGAAGATGAGCGTGGCGACGAACCCCGCCATGCCGATGATCAGCCACGTCGTCTGGAGCGTCGGCAGGTTGCCCTTGAACCTGGCCTCCTCGTCGAGGCGCACGATGAACACGTAGCCGAGGCCGTTGAGCAGGCTGGCCAGCGGCAGCAGCATGCCGTCGGCGTTGGGGGCCAGGCGCCGGACCGCGATGTGCCCGACGAACGGGGCCACGAGGATGACGCCGAGGAGCGGCGTCAGGCTGGGCCGGATCTCGTTCTCCTTGGCCATCGTCGCCAGCCAGTAGGCGCCGACGATGATCAGCGTGCTGAGGACGAGCAGCCCCAGCTCGGTGTTGCGCCGCGACGACCTCATGCCAGTGCCCGCGCTCGGATGATCGCCGTCCCGGTCATCCCGTTACCTTCGCGTGGTTGAGGTCGTACCGCCGGGTCGGGTCGTCGTGGTGGGGGCTGTGGTGGTGGTCGTCGTCGACGCCTTGATGTCGTTCACCCGGTCGGTCAGGTTGTCGACGTACTCCTCGGCAGCCTTCAGCGACGAAGCCTCCTTGCCCGAGGTCAGGGCGGGCAGTGCGTCCTCGGGCAGCTCGTCCCGGGAGAGGCCGGTGCCGTGCTCCAACTCGGGGTCGACCCACAGCACGCCACCCGGGCGGCCCTTGAAGATCGCGACCTCGTCGCCGTCGAAGCCGACGAAGTAGGCCGACGTGCCGTACCAGTTGATGGTGGCGAAGACGCCCCCGAACAGGGCCAGGATCAGCACGCAGAAGAGCAGGACCCGCCAGGTGAAGCGGCGGGGCTTCGCCCGGCGGGGCGGCTCTCCGTCGTCAGCGTCGTAGTCGCGGTCCCGGCCGTCCTTGTCGCGGCCGGGCTGCCGGCGCCGCAACCGGGCCCGGCGGATGCTGGTGGTGACGCCCTCCTCGTCGACCAGGGCGTCGGCCGCGTAGGCGCCGCCCTGGTACGGGGTGAGCTGTGCGGTGTCGTTCCGCTCGCCGGCGAGGGCGATGGAGGCGGCCTGGGCGCGGTCGCCGTCGGCCAGCACGTCGACGATGACGACGGTGACGTTGTCGCGGCCGCCGCCCTGCACGGCGAGGCGGACCAGCTCGTCGGCAGCCTCGGCCGGGTCGGCGAGGCGGCGCAGCACAGAGGTCATGCCGTCGTCGGTGACCTCGTTGAACAGGCCGTCGGAGCAGAGGACGAAGCGGTCGCCGGGCCGGGGGATGACGGTCATGACGTCGACCGGCACGTCCTCGTAGACGCCGAGCACCCGGGTGAGGATGTTGCGCTGCGGGTGGCTGGCCGCGTCCTCGGGGGTGATGCTGCCCTCGCGCACCATGTCGGCCACGAGGCTGTGGTCCTCGGTCAGCTGCTCGAACAGCCCGTCGGCCATGCGGTAGATGCGGGAGTCACCGACGCTGGCGAGTGCGAACAGCTCGTCGCCCTTGTCGTCGGTGACG
>Ga0209382_10000445_pt1 | contig 68349 bp, 63 predicted proteins | sample SoiMetdeltSBSDD5_FD_187599 | JGI IMG/M metagenome (GOLD analysis project Ga0209382, IMG submission 187599) | Bulk soil microbial communities from a Populus tree surrounding site in Tennessee, USA - Soil MetaG P. deltoides SBSDD5 (SPAdes) (version 2) | ecosystem: Environmental > Terrestrial >...
CCACCTCGGCCACGAAGCCGGCGGGGCAGGATCTCTGGGCGCGTCTGGCGCCCACGATTGGAGCCAGTACCGCTCCGTTCAGCCCGGAAAGCCAGTCCTTTCTGGATAATGTTATTGCTCAGTTCGCAGACGTTCGAGCATGGAATGATCGATCAAATCCGTAGAGCATCAGACTACGCCGTATCTCGGGGTAACACAGCGTCCGCGTCGTCCTCGCGCCCGCGCCGGGCGGTCGTTTAGTTGATCGCGCCGCCGGGGCGGGGGCGACTGTTCACGGCCACTGGCGCAGCCTGATCTATCCCGATCCCGAGCGGCCGCACTGACGTGCGACTCCCTGTCAAGGGAGGGGAAGGGAGAGGCAGGTTGCAACGTCGCGGATCGCCCGATCCCTGATCAACTTATTGATCCATCTGCATGTTTCTAATGGTGCGCAAGATTGTTGCGCCGCACCAAGTTTATGTTGCAATGCACCATAGACTGTGCCATATAAGGCCTGCCCCGGGCCAATGACGGACGAGGCGGACCATAGCTCCCAGATGAGGATGGAGAATTCAGATGACCCAGAAGACCAACGCCAAGACGTCGAAGCTCGCGACTGATGCGGTTGCCGACTCTCGTTCGATCATGCAGGCGTTCAGCAACGCCCAGACCCAGTTCGAGATTCCCGAAGCCGCGCGCGAATTCGTCAGGCGCAGCGCGCTGACCGCGAAGGAGCGGGCCGCTCAGGCGCACACCGGCGCCACCACGTTCGTCGGCTACGTCGAGGGCGCGTTCATCAACTACGTCACCGGCGTCGCCAACCTGAACCGCAAGCTCCTGGAGTCGGCCTACGAGGACGCCGCAGCGGCGCTAGTCGCGATCGAGCAGCTTGCCGGCGCGAAGTCGGTCAATCAGGCGATCCAACTCAATGTCGACTACATGCGCGAGCGCAGCGAGGTCGGCATGGCCCGCGCGAAGGACACGACCGAGTACGTGACCCAGACCGTGTCCGGCGGCGTCAAGGCGGTGCAGGACGGCTTTGCAAAGGTTGCGCCGTTCGCCCGCGCTGCCTAACCCTTCAACGGTTTCCCGAGGGACTGCAGGGCCCGCGCAAGCGGGCCTTTTTCGCCTTTGCCGGGCAAAACGCGCGTCGCCTTGCCGCGGCTCACGTATCCCAGCGGAGAGAGTTGAGGGGGGCACGCGCTGCTTGCGCCCGAGATTGGACTTCACTTGAATCCAAAGACGGTCTGGTGATAGCGGCGGTGCTCGATAATGCCTTCCAGCCAGTCGGAAGAATTTTTTCACGCTCGTTGACGCTTTCCGCGCGGTGCTCAAATAGCTATTGCCCGTGGTCTACATATACCCATGGGCGCGCGCGAAATGAAACTGCCATGCGTCGGAACCTACTGAGATAGCATACGGCGTCGGCCGTCAGCCTTCTCAGTTAGCGCGACGTGGAGCTGTGGGGAGCGGCCGTGTATGGATCAGTTGGTTGCGCGCAAGATAGTCGGATTCTTCCGGCGTCGATGGTCGCCCTAACACCTCGTTGCGATGCGGATGACGACCGAACCGGGCGATAACGTCACGATGTCCTCGGGCTTGCTCCGCGGAAAACTCCAGCATGACCCGAAATTCCGGCGGCGCCTCCAAAACGAGCTGCTCCATCAGCCTCACGCCCAGTTCCTGGCTCGCGAGATCTTCGGAATGGCCAAGAGGCAGACCGAAGAAGATCTGCTCCCATGGGTTTTTGAGAGCCGCTGCGTGACCAATCTCGATACCTTCCCGCGCGAGAGAGAGCGCCTTCGGATCATTAGCGTACGCGCGGGCACTGCCCCGATGGATCGATCGCGAGAACTGGTCGAGTACGATGATGAGCGCCAAACGGGATCGCGCGCTGCCAGCCCATGCGTCCAGCTCGCCGCGCTCAGCCCGCTCAAGGAGTGCCGAGAACTTGTTGATGATCTCGGCATCCGCGCCTCCTCGAAACCACCATTCGACTTGACGCAGAAGGTCCGCAGGCTGTCTCAGCGAACTCTCCTCAGGAAACCAGAACCGGAGGACATCCTGGGCCGTATGCATCACCGAGATTCTTTGTTGTTCAAGATGGCTCAGTTCGATAGCAACTGGCGTCGGCCGTCCGTCATCGCCGCGGCTTCCTCCTCCACGATGTAATCGCAAAGGTTCACGGAAGCGCGGCAACGGGCGGCGAGCGAGGTGGGCCACCTGCCCAATCTGTCGGAGCCGAAGCGAGCGCCGCATTTCTCGATCAGATAGACGGAAAGCGGGTAATTGTTCGTGCCAACGGCCAGCTGCAGGGCTGTCAGGCCTGTTTCCGGATGGCGGGCATTTACGTCCGCGCCGTCTGCAATCAGCCGCCGCCGTACCGCGGCGGAGTTGCCTTCATATACCGCATCGAGTAGCGCCGCGTCCTCCGCCGAAAGGGCCGATGGCGTGGGAGGCGCGATCTTTTCCGCTTCGCTCATGGACCTGCCGCGCGCATAGCGATTACATCGAGTGGGATGGGGGACGATGCCCGCATGCCGGCAAGCTCTCGGTCTGGTACACCTTCAGCACGCCGCCCTGCCGGATGCTCTCCCGCCACGAATAGATCGCCATTGCATTAGCCCGTGGTTGCGCCGTGGAAAGGCTAGGGCTCGGTGGCGCGGGTGGCAAGTTGGTGGATACAGAACGAGATCCCCGTCGCCCTTTGTGCGGCTCGGTATGGAGATGATGCGGCCATTTCGCCCAGTGCCGCGCAATGTCCGCGCGGTTGAAGTCTACGTTGCCTCTGAAATTTCGCCCATCAACGCCGGCCAGATGGTAGGATCCTGTATTGCTTATTGCTGCCTCCGTGACTCATCAGTTCCCAGGGAGGAACACCATGGAAAGAAGCAAAATCGCCTCGCTAGTGCTGGTCGGCGCTTTGCTCGCACCGCTTCCGGCCGCCGCCCAGGCGATCAGCGACCGAACCATCAAAGTTGGCATTGGCCTCACGGCCGAGCATCCGCAAGCCCAGGCCGTCAATCGGTTCAGTGAGCTAGTGGCGCAGAGAAGCGGCGGAAAGATGAAGGTGAGGTTGTTCGCCGGAGGCGCGCTCGGAAACGACGTGACCATGATTTCCGCGTTGCAGGGAGGCACGCTGGAAATGACAGTGCCGGACACCTCGACCCTGGTCGGCATCGCGGGGCTGAAGGATTACGGCCTCGTCAACCTGCCTTTCCTCTTCAACAAGGGCGAAGAGGCGGATGTGCTCTTGGATGGCCCGTTCGGGCAGAAGCTCCTCGCAAAGCTGCCGGACAAAGGGTTGATCGGGCTAGGCTTTTGGGAGAACGGATTTCGTCACGTGAGCAACAGCCGAAAACCCATCACCAAAGCCGCGGATTTCGCGGGCCTGAAGCTGCGCGTAATCCAGAACCCGCTGTTCCTCGAGACGTTTTCCGCCCTCGGGGCGGCGCCGCAGCCGATGCCCTTCCCGGAAGTCTACACCGCTCTCGAACAGCGCGTGGTCGACGGCCAGGAGAACCCGCTGGCGACTATCCTCGCCTCCAAATTCTACGAAGTGCAGAAGCATACCGTGCTGTCCGGCCATATCTATAGCGTCTGGGCGTTCCTCATGAGCAAGAGGTTCTGGGACCGGCTGTCGCCCGACGAGCAGACCATCATCAGGGAGGCGGCACTCGAGGCGAAGGATTACGAGCGCAAGATCATCCGCACCTTCGACCGGCAGGCGCTTGAGGAGCTGAAATCCAAGGGCATGCAGGTGACGAGCCTGCCTGACGAGGAGATCGCCAAGCTGCGTGACAAGACGAAGCCAGTCTGGGACAAGTTCACTAAGGAATTCGGCGAGGAGAGCGCGCAAGAGATGTTGGCTGCGCTGAGGCTTTCTCGATAGGGCGGCAGCGAGGATGAGGCAAAGCGGACGTCAGCGGTTCCTCTCTGAGCGTAACTCCCGTCGTAAGCTGACTCATGCCTGCGCTACCAGGAATAATAATCATTACGGAAATAGTCAGGAGGGGTCCTGGTCGCAGTGGATGTAAGCCTCGATGGCTTCAAGGCGGCCGCGGAGCGATAATCTCATGTTCCAGATATTTGGCCGAAGACATGAAGCCGGTCATATGTGCTTCGACGGTCTTGAGCCTGATATCAGTTCGGCCAGTCGTTTCCTTCAGCGTGGACAGATCCGAGGCGAATCCATCCATCCGATCGAGCTTTTGCTCGATCTGGCGCAAATATTCAGCGGCGAAATCGCCTATTCCTTCCTGATCATTCATTCTGAGTTATTATAGCATGCGTGTGCTTTGTGCAGGCAAGAAAAGGATTGCTCGCGACGCTACTATGGAAATGGCCCACGCTTCGACGATTTTTCGCTGTGCTACCTAAAAATTCCTAAGCACCGAATCCGTGCGGTGATTGCTCATTATTTCCGGATCAGATGAGCGCCACGGCGATCTCGGAAGTGTATGTGAACTGGACGCGACGCCGAACGTCAGCTTGCAGTGCTGGTTGCGGCGTGCAAATGTGCATTCGGCGAGCAGCCGAAATCTCGAGGAGGATTAATCCATGAGACTTTCCATTCCCGCTAGCGCCATCGCGGTCGCCCTTGCCAGCTCCGCATTCGCACAGGTTCTTCCAGGACCATCGTCCGACAAACCCTTCGCCGAAAACTGGGCGCCCTCGAAGTGGGGTGCGGAGGACAGCGCGGGTTCCGCCAACCACACGAAGAATCCTCAGAATATCCAGCGCGCCCTCGCCACCGTCAAACAGTTCAAGGCTCTTACCGTGGGCAAATATTATCACCGCGACATCCCGAGCGTCGGTGAGCGGAAATGGTCCATGGTTCTTCCCGGGACACCGCATGCTGGGCCGTTTGGCAACAATGCGATGGTTTATCACGACGAGTACGTCGCAACGGAGATCGGGCAGATCGGTACCCAGTTCGACGGCCCCGGCCATATCGGGGTGAATACGTCCAAGGGCATGTTCTTCTACAATGGGAGAATGTACCCACAGTCCTACGAGCGCGGCGGTGGCGGACGTGCCGTCGGCATGGGCCCGCTTGGCGTCGAAAAAGTCGGTGAACTGGGTTTTGTCTGCCGACTGGTAGTGCTGGACGCTGTGGCTTTCCGCAAATCGCAGGGCAGAATTCCAGCTTCAGCGGAAATGCTGCCCATTCCGAAGCAGCCGGGTGATCCGGGAATCGTCACGGCCGACGACGTGCAGGCCATCGTCAGGATGCAGAACCTTGCCGAAATCAGTGCCGGCGACTGCGTGGCCTTGCACACCGGCCAGGGCAATTCATGGAGTAATGATCGCTACATGTCGATGAACGCCGATCAACGCAAAGCCGCCCGGGACCTATTTGCGGAAGGCGAGCCGGGGTTCGGTCTCTCCGCCTGCGAGTACCTGGCATCGCGCGACATCGCCCTCACCATCGGCGACACTTCCGCCAACGACGCGCAGCCCTCAGGCGAGGGCGGGACTGACTTCGCGGTGCCTTGCCATACCGAAAATCAGACGCGTCGAGGCATCTGGAACCTGGAGAACGTCGACACCAAGTCCTTGATAGACGCTAGGGTCTATGAAGGCGCCTTCATCTGGGCGCCGCTGCGGATCGTGGGCGGAACCGGGTCGCCTGGGAACCCAGTAGTGTTGTACTGAATGTGTCAGCAACAATACATGAGTTTATACAACGGAGCGGTGCCCGAAAGGCACCGCTTTTGGGTAGTGCCCGAATTCGAAGTAACGGCGTTGCCGTGAACCACCGCGGCGCTCATGCGAAACATAGCCGTCGGTAGATACCTCTCTTGCCATGCGTCACACCGACCTCCAATCGCATCTTTGCCGCTGATTGTGTCGAAACGCGTTTGAATTTCGGCGATAAGCCAGCTAATAACCGGAATGCGAGCCGGGGGCGCCTAGCAATCTGATTTTCCATAAACATCATTTCACCCCGGAATTATGGAAACGCGCCCTACGCTGGCGGTGCGAAGTGATGTTTTAACTGTTGGATCTGATCGGCTGTGATGCCTGGAAAATGGATTTCGTCGTTGCATTCCAGGAATATATCGCGGCGCAAGCGATCTTCAAAACTCAGTTTGTTTATCGCGAGACGAGCGGACCCCTAAGTTTTCGGGAGTTGGCGTGCTCCCTGAGAATGTACTGATAATAAACATTGCAAAAAAATAGTTTTCCGTAATTCAAGAGGAGTGACGGAAAGCGCGCGCCGAAAGGTTGTCAGGCTGTTTTGCGCCTCCGTGTTCTCTGCGCACGCTTACTGGCTTTCTTGGAACCCGAGGAGGTGCGGTGCGAGGCGGTGCGGCGTCCCCCGCCCTTCAGACTCTGACGGAGCGCTTCCATCAGGTCGATCACATTAGAGCGGTCGGGCTGTTCTTCTGGCGCTTCAATGGGCTTTCCGGCGGCTTTGCGCTTGACCAGCTTTCGCAGTGCCAACTCGTACTCGTCCTTGAATTTTGTTGGGTCGAAGTGGCCGGCCTTGGTATCCAGGATGTGCGCGGCCAGGCTGACCATTTCTTTGGACACGCGGTTGATGCCGATAGCCTTGAAAAACTCTTTCTCATCGCGCACCTCGTAATCGAAGCGCAGCGTCGTGCCGAGCATGCCTTTCCCCCATGGCTCAACGGCGAGGATATGCTGGCGGTTGGCGAAGACAATGCCAGCGAGCGCGACACGGCCCTTGTCCTTCATAGCGTCGCGGACAACACCGAACGCCTCTTCACCGCTCTTCCCGTCAGGCACGATGTAGTAAGGCCGTTCGTAGTAGCGCTTGTCGATTTCCTCCTCGGGGACGAACTTGTCGATCTCGATTGTGTGCGTGTTCTCGAACTCGATCGCCTCCAGCTCTTCAGGTTCGATCTCGACGTACTTGCCCTTCGTCAACTCGTAGCCCCTTCCCTTGTTTTCCTTGTCAACCGCGCGTCCCGTCTCTTCATCGACCATCTGCTGGCGCAGGCGGTGGCCCGTCTTCCTATTGATCTGATGGAAGCGTGTTTTCTCGGCCTGGCTTGACGGATAGAGCGCCACAGGACAGGTGACAAGCGAGAGCTTGAGGTAGCCTTTCCAGTACGCGCGCGCTGCCATGGGAACCTCCGAGGCGAACATCCGGCAACGGCAGATGGATGATTTTGTTCCCGATTCGCCGGCAAAGGGAACGCCGGCGAGAGCTTTGTTGTTGGAGGACGAGGACCCGATGGCAAGCAACAAAATTTCCTCTTACCGACACATGCGGGATTCCACCCGGACGGCCGGATCAACCGGAGAGAGGAAGGTCCCGCCTGCACGGTACACCGCGCGGCTTGTTCGGCAGCATCGGCTTGATGGCCGCCCACTCGTGGTCGGTGAGTTCGTAGCGCATGATTCGAGGCTCCAATTTGGGAGCTTGAATCACGCTTGGCGGGAGCTACTGCTCGTCTCGTCCCATTCGCGAATGACTTGAAGCGGACTTCAGCTCAATGATTCGCCACACTGCGGTGTGAGGCCACACTTTCCCAGTGCATCGGTGGGTCGCTGTTGACGGCATTGACCGCAACCGCGAGGAAGACCAACGCGTCGTCTCTGCCGCCCACGAGTGGGGATCGAGGACGTGGCGGGGCGGACCACCGCCCCGGCACGCGCTAATGGACTCACTTCTGAGCCAGGAATTGCCGCGCTTCTTGCAGACCGTCGCGTTGCGTATCGGCGCTCTTTGCGAGCTCGACTAGCTGCGTGAAGTGCAGCTTAGCCTTGTCTGCGTCGCCGGCGAGGCGCGCCGCACGTGCCGCCCCAACCATGGCGCGATAGCGGTTGGGTTCCTTGGCCAGCACCGCCTCGTACTCCGTGAGCGCGACGGCGCCTTTTCCGGCTTCGAGCAGGCTATCCGCGAGCACCTCGCGCGCCGGCAGCAGCGGACCCGGTGTAACCACGTGCTTCTCGGTGGCGTCCTCGCGCTGGGCCGCGCCCCTCAGGATCTCGAGACCCTCGACCGACTTGCCGTCTGCCAGGAGAGAGAGCCCACGCACTACGTCGGCCTGGATGTCGATTTGCTCGGCCCAGTAGCCAAACTTGGCCTCCTTGGCGGCGTCGCGGAGCTTCACGAGCCGCGCGTGCTGCGCATGTGCAGCGGCACTGTCGCCGCTGCGTGCCGCGCCGACGCCGCGTGCGAACGCGTTCACGGCCTCGGCCTGCGGGAACTTCTCCCACGGATAATCGCCACGCGCAGGCTTGAGTTCGAGCGCTGCGGCATCCTTCCACGCGCTGCGCTCCAGCGCGTAGCGCGCCGGCATCGCGGCGACCGCGTAGGCAACCCCGAACCCCTGGCCGTCGATTTTGAGCTGCGCGCTCTGGGCAACCACGTCACGCGCTGCCTGGTCCTGTGCAAGCTGCAGGTGCGCATAGACCATGTAGTCGTACCCATGGAGTTGGTACAACACGTTGTCGGTGGCCGCCTTCGCCGACGCGCGGTTCGACGCTATGGATTCCGACCAATGTCCGAGCCGTGTGAAAATGTGCGAGGGCATGTGCAGCGCGTGCGGCGCGTCCGGAGCGACTTTGGCGTAGCGCTTGGCGGCTTCCAACCCGTGCTTAGCGATCGGTGGGTAGTCGTAGCTGTGGATCAGGTAGTGCGCGACGCCCGGATGATCGGGCTGTGCGGCGAACAACGGTTCGAGAATCTTCGCTGCTTTGAGCTGATTGGCATAGGTCTTATCGGCAGGATTGAAGTTGGCCGATGTTACCAGCGCGGAGAGAATGGACGCCTCCGTGTCGTCCAGATAACGCGCAGCAAGCTTCGCCATTGCTTCCTCGTACGACAGCAGACGGTCGCGGTGGTTGAGCTTGTCGTGGTCGCGCAGGTAGGACGCCAGCGAATCCACATAGTCGCGCTCGCGCTGGCTGCGCAGGCCGGCCGAACGGGCAGCCTCCAGTGCTGCTTGCGCGTCATTGAGCGTTTTTGGCGCGAGATTGGCTGGCCAACCGAATGGGTTGTTTAAAATCGCCATGGCGCGTCCCCAGTGCGCCATGCCGCAGCTCGGATCAGCCTCCGCGACAGCGGCAAACGCCGCCGCCGCTTCCTTCCACGCAAACGAATGGTAGAGCGTCATGGCCCGGTGGAATTCCTGTTGCGCCGCGGCATTGCACTCCACCTTGAATTCAACCTTGCCAAGCCGTGCCAGCTGCGGCGGTCTTTCCTGGCTCATTGCGGGCGACGGCAATACGAGGTATGTGGCAAAAGCGAGACAATAGCTAAGACAGCCAATAGCGCGTAATCCTAATGTCACCGTGTAGTGAGGTTTCATGACTTCCCTCCCTGATCATTGCACATAACACCGCGCCCGCTGTCGCGCGCACGACCGTGCCATTGCGAATGCTGACAGTACCGGCGCAAAAGGAAGTCGGCTATTTCAGTGTGATGCCTGCCGACGGCATAATCGCTGCCCATTGACCTTGCGAGAACTTCGGCTTTTCCCGCTCAAAGTGGCAGCTCTTTGAAGACTACGGGGTCGTAGCGCCTTTGGAATGCGGCTGATCGCCGCGTCCTCAACCACAAGGATAGGCACTTCCGGAATTGGCCTGCTGCGAACTGTCTCGGATGACAAAGCAGAGGTAGGGTCCTTTTGAGGAGGGTCATCGGGTTGTCGTTCCCGCAAATTCCATCCGCGCGGATTCGCGCGATGAGGTAGAATCAGCTCATCATCCGGCGCAATGCTAGCGATCCTCCGGCTGCTTGGGACGTTTGTCGCCGCTCGGAGGTGATCTCACGCTCGAATTGGGCAAACGACAGCAGCACGTTCAGCGTCAGCCGCCCCATGGACGTGGTGGTGTTGAACTGCTGGGTGACCGAAACAAACGACACGCCGTGCTGATCGAACAGCTCGACGAGCTTGGCGAAGTCCGCCAACGAGCGGGTCAGGCGGTCGACCTTGTAGACGACGATCACGTCAACCTTGCCGGCGCGCACGTCGGCGAGGAGCCGCTGCAGGGCGGGCCGGTCGTGTTGCCGCCGGAGAAACCCCCGTCCTCGTATTTGGCTCCGGGCAGGGTCCACCCGGCGTGCGCTTGGCTGCGGATATAGGCTTGTGAGGCATCATATTGGGCGTCGAGCGAGTTGAAGTCCTGCTCGAGCCCCTGGTCGGTCGAGACCCGGGCATAGATCGCGCATTGAACGGGCTTGGCTGACTTGCCCTTCATGGACCGGACCCTTTCGATGGTTTGTCTCGCAGCCCGAAGAATTTCGGCCCGCTCCAGCGGGTGCCGGTGATCGCGAAGGCGACCTTCGACAGGCTGGGATAGGTCTTGCCGTTCCAAGCAAAGCCGTCGGCGAGCACCGCGACGCGGTGCATCTGGCCATTCCATTCGCGACCCAACACGGTGCCCGGCCTTAAATTCGTGGTCCGCCGGCCAAATCCACAGCGCGTTGTCCGGCGTCCTTGGGTGACCCCGAACGGTCGAGTAAACGTTGGCTCTTGCCGTCCAGATCGCCCAGCACGACGACTTGGAGCCGGTACGCCAGGACGCGAAACAACAAGTGGCGGGGCAGTTGAGGGTGCGGCCGGCGCCCGAACACGTTGTGCCAACGGCTTCGAAGCTCCTTGACGTCGAGATCGCGTAGGCGCGCAATCTCGCCGTCGAGTGTCTTGCGGTCCGGCAACGCAGGAGCAACCCTGACGCGCGGCATGACGTTCAGGACGAGGGGTGCCTTGACCGACGCCGGTCAGCGCCCTTGTGTTGGCCGATCTGGTAGACCCGGACGCAGTCCACCTTCTTCGACCCGAGCTTTAGCTTGACGCGCTTGCGGACTACGCCGGCCAGGAAGCCGCGCACCGAATGCTGCTGCCAGCCCGTGGCCTTCATCATCGCCGCGATCGTTGCACCTGCGGGTGATTGCAGCATCGCGATGAGGTGAGACTGCTTCGAACCGGGATCGGCCTTATGACTCGTTGGATCGCCGGCGGTCCGTTGCGAGGGCCTGTTGGCCGCAACGGGCGTGGGTGCTGACGCACTTGATCGCCTCCTTCGTGGACTTTGACATCGAGATCCTCCGTTCGGTTAATGGCGGCGTCGTGCCGCACCACCGAAGCCCCACCTCGGCGATGGAGCCGGCGGGGCAGGATCTCGGAGCGCCCTTAACGCGCCCATAGACGACAGTACCGCTCCAATCGCAGCCGGATGCCAGTCCTTTCTGGATAATGTTATTGCTCGTTTACGAGACCATTCGCCTTGTCGGACGAGCGCTACCGCCTGCTGGCGCCTTGCTCGGTTTCTGCGGAGCACCGTGACGGTGGCGGCGTACATGATTGCGGGCCGGGGCACGCCCGATCAGGCACCGGCTCGCTTCTTCGCCTATGCGTACCCGAGCGATTTCGTGGCACCGTCCCCGCCCGACCTGCGTTCAGAGAACACGTCGGTGCGGCGACTCGGTTCACTTCCCATCGCCGTTGCTTCGGATGGTCGCGTGCGATTAGCTGCCCTTGAGGTTGAGCTCGCGCACGAACCAACCAGCCGAAAGGCACTCCGTGGCGCGAGACCAAGACCGCTCGAACCGCTCGCCCAGAAACCTTTCAAAGTGTAGCCCGCGCTGCTGTGGGTCGAGCTGGGTGATCTCGATCAATCTGCTCACCAGTGCCTGCGAATGTTCGGAGCTCAGCGTCGTCGTTTGTATCGGCGCAGCCGGTTCGGCCTTTGCCGCATCTGATCCGTCGTGAGCCATTGGTCCGAAACTAGGCCAGTCCTTGAGACAGTGCGTCTGCTTGGTCATCATACCTCCTGCTGGAAACGCAAGGAGTTCTTTGCGGAACTCGTCCACCCAATACGCCCGACTGGGTCCCGGCCTCGAGCGTGGCAGATTCGGCGCTTACCTGCATGATCTTGCACCTTCAGGCTTGAGAGCAATCGGGCCGATGCCGTCGCGCTTTAAGATCCTGAACAGGCTCGAAAAGGGCTCTGCCGTCGCGGTTGACATCGCCCTCGATGGTCTGCTCTTCGTTGGTATAATAAATTTGTGGGCCCACGCATGTCTTGGATTCGACGTTGTGCTCGGCAGCCGAGCCGGGGGGCGAATGCGAAAGAATAATGTCTTCTGGTGGGCCGACTCACCGCTCGAAGAACTAACGCGTGAACCCGTGCGATCCACGGTAGACGCCGTTATCGTCGGTGCCGGCTATACCGGGCTCAGCGCCGCGATTCGCCTGGCACGGGCGGGCCGCTCGGTGCAGGTTTTTGACCGGCAGCGCACCGGCGAGGGCGCGTCCACGCGCAACGGCGGAATCACGAGCGGAAATCTCCGCCCAGGCCGCGCCGAATTGATCCGGCGCTTCGGCGAACAGCGCGCGCTTGCCATCCTCGCGGAGTCAAAGGCCGCCCGCGAAGGCCTCTATCGCTTCATCGCCGAGGAAAAAATCGACTGCGATTTCGCCCTCACCGGGCGTTTCAGCGGAGCATCGACGCGGGGCGACTACGACCGTCTCGCCCGCGAAGCGGAAGCGTTGCACCGAACGCTTGGCATCGACGCTTATGAAGTGCCCTGGGCCGATCAACGATCCGTGCTTGGGACGGACTTCTATTTTGGCGGGGCTGTTCGGATGGATATCGGCGGCCTACATCCCGCGAAACTGCATCGGGAAATGCTGCGTCTCGCTCTCGCGGCCGGTGCGACGGTACACGACCGAACCGCCGTGCACGGCATTCGAAGCGAGAGCGATGCGTATGAAGTCAAAACCGATCGGGGGCTGGTGCGGGCCCGCGACGTCATCGTCGGGGTGAACGGTTATGCCGATGCCTCCGATCGCTGGCTGCGCCGGCGTCTCGTTCCCGTCCGCAGCCGCATCATCGCCACCGAACCGCTATCAGCAAACCTCATGGGCGAGCTCATGCCGCGGCGAATGATGTGCAGCGAGACGCGCAAGCTCCACTACTATTATCGGCCTTCGCCCGACGGAAGGCGGATTCTGTTCGGCGGCCGCGACGGCACCATCGCCGGCGATCCTGATTGGCCGACGGGAAGCCTCCGGCGCGCGCTCATCGACATTTTCCCCGTACTGGAGAACACTGAGATCACTCACACGTGGTTCGGGAATGTTGCGATGAACCGGGACATGGTGCCACGCCTCTTCACGCGCCGGGGCATTCGCTACGCGGCCGGTTATTGCGGCTCAGGTGTCGTGTGGGCGCGTTGGGCCGGCGACAAAGCCGCTCGGCAAATCCTTGAAGACACCTCTGGGGCATCGGCACTGGACTTCCGCCCGCCCCGTGCCGTTCCGCTCTTCGCCGGAAAGCCGTGGTTCATGCCGGCAGTATTCGGGTGGCTGAGCGTGCAGGACAAGCTCGCCAAGCTCCGCGCGTGTGCCGGGTTATCGCGCCCTTCAGAGCGCCGTGTATGATGAGACGCTGGGGCGTTGCGAGATTCGCGCGCGCCGACATCAATGTGAGGGTCCGAGAAGGTACTCGGACCAAGTGCGAGAGGGAAGCTATGACAGAGAAAACAACCACCCGTTTTTCCCGTCGTCGGGCGGTCGCCGTGCTCGGGGGCATTGTTATCGCAGCGCCGTATGTTTGGTCGCGGCGCGCCTGGGCCGCCCAGCAATTGCCGGTCCGCACGCCGGGGGGATCCTTCGACGAGGTCAAGCGCGAGCATGTCTACGAGCCGTTCCGCAAGGCGACCGGAATTGAGGTGATCCCGGTAGCCGCGACGGTTGCAAAGCTGCTTGCGATGCACCGCTCCGGCCAGATGGAGGTCGACCTCATCGATACCGGCGATGACACGTTGCTGCAGCTTCACCTTGCCGGAGCGTTGATGCCGATCGAGTACGGCGCCTTTAAGAGGACAGACCCGAACGACATCGATCCCGCCGTCAAGCGGAAGGAGCAGGTTGGAAACTTTGTGTACGCCATGGTCATGGGCTACCACACCGCTGCGTATCCCAAAGGCAAGGAGCCGAAATCCTGGGTCGAGTTCTGGGACATCAAGGCCTTTCCGGGCCCACGCACCCTCCCGGACATGGCCTCGGGTTCTCCTAACCTCGAATTTGCCCTCATCGCCGACGGCGTGCCGCAGGACAAAGTCTATCCCCTCGACGTCGATCGAGCCTTCAAGTCGATGTCGCGCGTTCGCTCGGCCGTGCCGAAGTTCTGGGATACCGGGGCGCTCTCGACCCAGATGCTGACGGATAAGGAGGTCGTGCTGGCTTCGCTCTGGAGCACACGTCTCGGAGTCGCGATCGACAAGGGCGCCCCGCTCGGGGCGCAGTGGAACGAGAACATGGTCCTCGTGCAATCATATGGCATCCCCGTCGGCTCCAGGAACGTCGACGCGGCCAAGCAGTTCATCGACTTCAGCTTAAGCCCCGAGATCCAGGCCAACTGGATGCGCGCCTACAAGGCGATTCCTGTAAACAAGAAAGCCTACGCGGCCACAGCGCCCGAACTGCTCGATCCTGCGACCAAGCAGCCATGGACCCAGTCCAAAGGCTTTCACCGCGACATCGAATGGTGGGCTGAGAACCGCACGCGCGTTAACGGCGTGTGGTCGAAGTGGATCATCGGCTAGAGACCCGGCCGCCGGCGCTGATCAAAAAATGCAGACTTTTGTCGCGTTCAGCGACCGCCCACTCCGGCGCCGCTGCGCCTCTAGGAAGAGGTCGACACGGGTCTCGCGCTTTCCAAAGGTCCGATCAACGGAACGGTGCGGGCGCGCAACCTCGTCCACACCGCCGAGGTTACGCGCGACCCGCGGACGGGCGAGATGACCGGCGGCGACATCACGGTGCAGATGCGCCCAGACGTTGAGCGATCTCAAGCAGGCGATCGACGCGGCAGGCGGGAGCCTCAAAGACGTTGCGCAAGTTCTGATATATCTCGTCGACTCTTCAGACGGGGCCGCAATGAACGAGGTCTATCAGGAGCTCTTCACTCCGCCCTATCCAAGCCGCGCGACCGTCATCGTAAAGGAACTCATGGGGCCGACGATGCGGGTCGAACTAATCGCCCACGCCTATCTCGGCGAGTGAAGGCACGCAGACCACCCCAGACCTCGAAGCAACGAGCCTAATGTCCGTGATCTCATCGCATCCGTCGATGAAATCGCAGGGTGCGATCTCGCTCCGGGCCGTGACCAAACGCTACGGCGATGAGCGCGCGGTCGATAACGTGTCGCTCGACATCCAGCCGGGAGAGTTTTTCTCCCTCCTTGGCCCATCGGGCTCAGGCAAGACCACCACTCTGATGATGGTCGCGGGCTTCGCGAGCGTCGAGGAGGGGAAAATTCTGGTCGACGGTGTCGACATTGCCGCCGAGCCGCCGCAGAAGCGCGGCTTCGGCATGGTGTTCCAGAATTACGCGATCTTCCCTCACCTGAACGTCTTTGAGAATGTCGCCTTCCCGTTGCGGGCGCGTCGCATGGCTTCCGAGGAGATCCAGCGGCGCGTGTCAGAGGCCCTGGGGCTGGTGCGTCTGGAGCGCTTCGGGGAGCGTTTCGCGAGCCAATTGTCGGGAGGCCAGCAGCAACGCGTCGCCATTGCCCGCGCCATCGTCTTTCAGCCGAAGGTCGTCCTCATGGACGAGCCTCTCGGCGCGCTCGACAAGAACCTGCGCTACCAGATGCAGGTGGAGATCAAGGACATCCAACGTCGGCTCGGCATGACGGTCGTATATGTCACGCACGACCAGGAAGAGGCGATGAACATGTCCGACCGGATCGGGATCATGAATCACGGCCGCATCGAGCAGGTCGGCCCTCCTATCGAGATCTACGAGCGGCCGGCGAGCGTCTTTATTGGCCGCTTCCTCGGGGAAGCGAACCTGATCGAGGGCGATCTTCGAGAAATCTCCGACGGCGTCGGAACGATCGTGATCGGCGACAACCTGACGGTACGTGCGCAAGCTGAGAACGCGCCGCCTGCCGGGACCCGCGTCAGTCTTTTCGTTCGTCCGGAACGCATCTCGCTCAGCCGGAATGTCAAAGCTGCGCCCGACCCGCAAACCAACCGCGCGATCGGTCGCGTCCGACGCATGTCGTTTCTCGGCAATATCGTCCGCTACGCCGTCGACGTGAATGGCGCGTCGTTCTCTGTCGACGTCCAGAACTCCCGTTCCGAACGTTTCGCGGTCGACGATTCGGTGGCGCTGGCTTGGGCTGCGGACGATAGCTTGGTTCTTGAGAATCGATCGTGAGCGCACGGCGATTCACCGATCCGGCCTTCCTGATCGCGCCCGCTTTCGCGCTACTTGGTCTGCTTTTCATCGTGCCGCTCGCCTGGTTCTTTGTCGGCGCGCTCTCCGAGGGACAGAGCCTGGGCCTCGCCGAGCACTTCGCAGAAGTGCTGACTTCCCGCGCGGTCGTGACGGCGCTGATTACGACGAACTGGATCTCCTTGCTGGTGACGGTCATCGCCCTCGTCGTCGGCTATCCTATTGCGTACTACCTCGCAAACCAGACCGGCTGGCGGTTCGCGCTCGTGCTGTTTTGCATCATCGTTCCCTATTTCACGAGCGTGATTGTACGGACCTATTCGTGGATGGTTCTGCTCGGCCGCAACGGCATCATCAATCAGGCGTTACAATCGGCCGGATTGACCGACGCGCCTCTGCCGCTCCTCTATAACAAGCTGGGTGTGCTGATCGGCATGACCTATGTCCTGCTGCCCTACATGATCCTTACGCTATATGCTGCGATGCGAGGGATCGATCCGACCCTGACGCGTGCGGCATATGGGCTCGGGGCGGGACGGTTCTACACGTTTTGGCGGATCTACTTTCCCCTCAGCCTCCACGGTGTGATCTCCGGGTCTCTCATCGTGTTCATCCTCGCCATCGGCTTCTTCATTACGCCGGCGCTCATGGGAGGTCCCAGCGACGTAATGATTGCCATGCTGATCGAGCGGGCGGTTGAAATCACCCTCGACTGGACCAGTGCGGCCATCATGTCGATCGTGCTGCTGGCCGTCACGCTCGCACTCTATGTCATCTACTACCGGGTGACCGACGTGCGCCGTATGATGGGAGCTTGAGACGATGGGTGGAACCCGGAGCTTCGCGCTGCCCCTGTACATCGGCATCGCGTGCCTCGTCCTGATCGCGCCAATCGTAATTGTCTGCGTCCTCGCCTTCAGCGGGCAGGGGCATTTGCGTTTTCCGCCCGAGTCCTTTTCGATGCGCTGGTTCCAGGCGTTTTTCGGCGATACCCGTTGGCGTCAGTCCCTGTGGTCGAGCGTCATCATCGCCCTCATCGCCTGCGCCATCTCGACCGTGCTCGGATTCCTGGCCGCGTACAGCCTCGTGCGAAGCGACATTCGTGCGAAGAAGCTTCTCTTGTCCTTCATGCTGATGCCGGTGATCATTCCGCACGTCATCACCGCGATTGCGATGTATTTCCTAACCGCACGCTTCGGCCTGGTCGGGAACGTTCTTTGGATCGGGCTCTGCCACGCGGTGGTGGCATTACCGATCGTCCTCCTGATCCTGCTGTCCTCGTTGCAGGCGGTCGACATCAATCTAGAGCGGGCCGCCCTCAGTCTCGGCGGCAGCCGCTTCTATGTGTTCCGGCGGATCGTGATCCCCTTGGCCTTTCCCGGCATCCTGTCGGCGGCGCTGTTCGCGTTTCTCGCGTCCTTCGACGAACTGATCATCTCGCTCTTCCTTGCCGGCGCTCGCGCGCAGACGCTACCGGTCCGGATCTGGAACAGCCTGCACCTTGAGCTCGAGCCGGTGGTTGCCGCCGTGAGCGCTTTCCTGATCGCCGTCACGGGCGCGGTGCTCGTGCTCGACGGTGTCATACGCGGCGTGCGGACTCAGAGATCGGCAGGCGCGCGGCGGTGAGCGGACTGTATCCATATTATCGACCCGCCGATCTCGCGCCCGAGCGAACGCGTGAGGTGGCTCACCCTGAACGCCACTTGATTGACGAGATCGAAGGAATGACTTGGCGATGGCCGTGACACACTCGGAGCAGCCCACCCTCGTGATCGGGGCCGGCGTCGCTGGACTTTCAACTGCCTTGTACTTGCAGCGGGCCAGCCGCGCGGTGACCGTGATCGACCCGCTCCCACCGGGGAGCGGCGCTTCGTTCGGAAACGCCGGCCTGATCAGCGCGGATACTTCGGTGCCGATCGCGTTGCCGGGAATGCTCCGCAAAGTGCCCGGGTGGCTCAGCGATCCGCTCGGCCCCCTGTCGATCGATCCGCGCTACTTTCTGAAGGCGCTGCCATGGCTTTTGCGCTGGATCGAAGCCGGGCGGATGCCGCGGGTGCTGCAGATTTCTGACGCCATGCGCGATCTCCATCGCACCACCTTCGAGTGCTGGAAGGAACTCTTAGGACCGAGCCGGTTTTTTGAGCTCATTCGCCCGGTCGGTCAGGTCCACGTCTGGGAAACCAATGACGAAACCCCGGCCGCGAAGCTTGAGCGCAGCCTGCGCGAACGCCAGGGCATTCGCGCCGAGCCGCTAACGGCGGATGACCTGCGCCAGCTCTTCCCGGGGATCGCACGCTCGGTTGTGCGTGGCATGCTCATTCCCGGCAACGGGTTCACCGTCAATCCGCAGCGTCTCGTTGGGGTCATGGCCGAGCTTCTGGTCGACGCTGGTGGATCGTTGGCGCCTGAAAGGGTGATGAAGATCATCCCGCGCGAAGAAGGCGGTTACACGGTGATGACCAACACGGCGTGGCGCTCCGCGAAGGAGGTGGTGATCGCCGCCGGCGCTTGGTCGCGCCAGCTTCTCGATCCGCTCGGCGTGCGCATTCCATTGGAGACGGAACGCGGCTACCACGCCATGCTTACGTCGCCCGGAATCTCGCTGAAAATGCCGATCTCCAACAAGACCCGCGCCTTCGGCGTCACCCCGATGGAACATGGGCTGCGGGTGGCAGGCACAGTCGAGATCGCGGGACTTGACGCGCCGCCCAACGAACGGCGCGCGAAGGTTCTTCTCCAGCATGTCCGTGGAATGTTCCCCCAGGTTGATATAGGCGAGCACCGCTTTTGGATGGGGTTCCGGCCTTCGACGCCGGACAGCCTCCCGATCCTCGGCGCGGCGCCCGGACTGCCGGGGTTGTACCTTGCTCTGGGCCATGGACACTTCGGTATGACCGGCGGCCCGCCGAGCGGTAAGCTCATTGCGCGCCTCATCATGGGAGATCGGTCCGAGATCGATACCTCTCAATACGCCCCGATCCGCTTCAGTCGATCCGGTTGATGCTGGCGAGTGACCTATTCTCGGATGCCCGGGCGACTTTCCCGAGAGCGGCTCGGAGACCCAGTTCGCGACCGCTGAGACCCTGTCATTCCCGAAAATCAAATCCGGGCATACCGATTGTGCAAACCGGACAAGATTGGTGTGCTGACGATGGTTCCGGATCGTTGGGCGGCTCGTCGTACCGGTGCGTCCTTGCCCAACCCCAGGTGCGTGCGCGTCTCGTTGTAATACAGCGAATACAAAGTCAGGATCCGTCGCAAATGCCGTTCGCCGAAGATCACGACATGATCCAAGCAGTCGCGCCGCAGCGTCCCGATCAGCCGTTCAACACATGGGTTCTGCCCGGGCGACCTCGGTGAGATCGGGCGGTCCCGAATCCGCATCGCCCTCACCCAACTTGTGAAGGCCTGCCCGGCGCCATCATTGTCGCGCACCAAATAGGTCGGCGCCGTGTCCCACGGGAATGCCTGCACCAGCTGTTGCGCCAGCCACTCCGACGTCGGGTGCCGGGTCACCGCAAACCACAGTAGCTGTCGTCGACCATGCCCGACGACGAGAAACGCAAACAGGTTCTCGAATGTCAGGGTCGGAACCACGCAGAGGTCGATCGCCACGATGGCGTCCGCATGGTTGCGCAGGAACGTCCGCCAAGTCTGCGAGGGTGGCCCGCGGCGCCGGATCATGTATTTGAAGACCGTCGATTCGGCGATCTCGAACCCAAGCTTGAGCAGCTCGCCATGGATGCGCGGGGCGCCCCACCAATGGGTTCTCCGTGCTCATCCGTTGGATGAGTTCGCGCAGCTCTCGGCTAACCGTGGGCCTCCCTGGCCGACCGCGAGATTTCCAACCCCAATGGGCGCGAAACCCTGCCCGATGCCACCGCAGCATCGTGTCCGGCTGAACGACGCGGGACAAACCGAGCAGGCTTGGCCAGAGCCAAGTCATCCAGACCAACAATGCCCGGTCACTCCCGCGAAGCCGCAGACGGTGCGGCGCACGCCTCAGCGCAATATTGAGCTGATGCCGGAGAAAGAGGTTCTCGACTTCAAGTCGTCGCCGCGACCTGAACAGATCAGCGACAAACGCCCCAAGCAGCCGGAGGATCACAAGCATCGCGCCGGATGATGAGCTGATTCTACCTCATCGCGCGAATCCCCCGCGGATGGAATTTTCGGGAACGACAGGGGGCGTTGGCATGGATTCGACCAAGCCTCGATCTTAGATTCGATCGGCTCTCACTGCTGCGACCTGGTTGAGCACACTGGCTCAAGGAGCACACTGATCTCAATGCAGGACAACGGCGTCGAGATCAGCAGTTGCGTTAGCGCCCAGCATCAAAAGCACGGGCGGCGGCCAAGGCCCCTTGCAGCTGTGATGGAGCAGATTAACATACCTGGCGTCGGGGCGCCGCGGAGGAAACGTCATGCTCCAGCTTTCTCGGCGCGCTTTCTTGCTCGGTGCGCTCGCGCCTGGCTTGCCGAGGATCTCCTCGGCGCAGGCTGAAGAGATCCGGGTTATCTGCTCGGGCGGATTCACGGCGGCGTACAGGATCCTTGCGCCGCGCTTCGAGCAGATCACCGGCAGGAAGGTGGTCAGCGCGTATGGTGCCTCTATGGGTAACGCGCCGGATGCCATCCCGCAGCGCCTCGCGCGCGGCGAGCCCACCGACATAATCATCCTTGCTCGCTCGGCGCTCGACGACTTCGCCGCTCGCGGCGTCGTTCAACCGGCGAGCCGCGTCGATCTCGCTACGTCCCGCATCGGCATCGCAGTGCGAGCGGGGGCGCACAAGCCTGATATATCGACCGTCGATACGCTTCGTCTCGCCCTCTTGGCGGCATCGTCCATCGCCTACTCGGCAAGCGCGAGCGGCGTTTATGTCTCCACCGAGCTCTACAAGAAGCTGGGCATAGAAGCGGAGATGATGCCGAAGAGCCGCCGCATCCTGAGCGAGCGCGTCGCAGCAGTGGTCGCCAGAGGCGAGGTTGAGATGGGTTTTCAGCAGATCAGTGAGATTCTCGAAGTTCCTGGCGCCGAGCTCATCGGACCGCTTCCGGACGAAGTGCAGCAAATCACCAAGTTCTCCGCCGGGGTGCTGACGAATGCCGGCCAAGGCGAGGCAGCGGCGGCGCTCATTCGGTTCCTGGCCTCACCCGATGCCGCCGAAACAGTCACATCGACGGGGCTCGATCCGATTCGCCGGTAGGCGGCTGGGCTCCAGCGAAAAGGCCATGGCCTTAGTCTTCGCCGACAACGCGAAGAGGTCATGCACGCGTGCTGCGGGCGTCGAACCATTCTACCATCAGCCGTCCCTCGCGCCATGTATATGACTGTCATATTTCTCTCCGTCATTTCGCCAGAGAGCGGGCTGATTATAGTCGCCGGGCGAGCGCATGACCGTCGAACATGGCTTCCAGCAGCGAGTGGGGAGCGAGCGCATCACCGATCGCGTATGTGGTGATTCCGAGGGCCTCAAGCGCATTCGGCAGATCGTGATTGGAGCGCCCGCGCGACGCCTGCAGGAAATGCGAGAAGCCTGCAAGGCGGAGGCTCTCACCCGTCATCCGCTCCCGCAGCTCGATGGCATCTCCGTTGATCGACAGAACCTCGACGGTGGCTCGCAGCTTGACGCCTGCGGCACGCAGGCGCTCCATCGCTATCATCCGGCTGTAGATGTTGACGTCCCAAAACGGGGAGTCGGGGCTCGCCATCACCGTGACCTGCGCGCCGCGCGTGGCAAGCGTCTCGGCGGCCGACAATGTGGCCCACGAGCCGGAAGTGTCGATGATGCCAACCGTCGCCTCGGTCCACTGGCCGTCGCCGTCAGACATGGCTTCTTCGATTGTTATCAGGCCGGATGCACCAGGCAGCTCCGCAGCGCGCTCAGCGCCTGTCGCCACGATGACCACATCGGCGCCGAAAGCCTTGATGGTCTCCAAGCTCGCGCGCTTGCCAAGCTCGATCTTCGCCGGCGTCTTGCGAAGCTCGCTCGCGAGGTAGTCCTTCATCCGATGCAGGTCCTGACGTCCCACGCCCGTTCCGGCCAGCCGCAGCGCGCCGCCGAGCTCGCTCGCGCTTTCCCACAGCGTCACCTCATGGCCGCGTGCCGCCGCGACCTTGCCGGCCTCCATGCCGGCCGGTCCGCCGCCTACGATGAGAATGCGCTTGCGGCTTAGCGCCGGTGGCGGCGTCTCGTCCCAGCTCTCCTCCCGACCCACGCGTGGATTCATCATGCAGGCGATCGGCCGATGGAAGGCGATCTGCCCGATGCAAAAATTCGACGACACGCACGGCCGGATCGATCCTTCGTCGCCTGCCATCGTCTTTCGAATGATGTTCGGGTCGGCCATATGGGCGCGGTTCATCCCGATCATGTCGATCGCGCCGGTCGCGAGCCCTTCTTCGGCATCGCGTAGTGATGTGTACCGGTTGGCGGTCAGGAGCGGCAGGTCGCCGATCACGCCCCGTAACGCCGCCGTCTGTTGCATGAACAGATGCGGCGGATAGCTCATGTCCGCGACATGGTAGCCGATGCTGGGCCAGGCATAGGCCGAGACGGAGGCATTGACGAAAGCCACTCCCGGGAGTGCCGCAACCCGACCGGTGATCTCGCGGCTCGCCTCCGTGTCGAGGCCGCCCCGCATCAACTCGTCGACGCTGACCCGGATTCCGACCGGCACGCTGCCGGCGACTTCGGCCAGCACCGCTTCGAGCACTGCGATCGGATATCGAAGGCGGTTCTCAAGCGTCCCGCCATACTCATCAGTGCGGACATTGCAGGCGGGGGAAAGGAACTGGTGCAGCAGATGCCCGTGGCCGAAATGCACTTCCATCCCCTCGAAGCCGGCCTCGATCGCGAAGCGCGCAGTCGAGACGTAGCCGTCGAGCACCTCCCTCATCTCGCGATGCGTCATCGCATGAGGAATCTCACCGCTGGTGGTCCACGGGATCGAGGAGGGCGCCCAGGGCGGCAACCGGTCGACAAAGTTGTCGCTGTGCCGCCCCGTATGGGTGATCTGCACGAACGCGCGCGCGCCACCCTCGCGGATCGCTGCGACGATGGCCGCAAGGCCGGGAAGGGCGTTGGCATCGGCGCCGGCAAGCCCGCCGGCACGACCGAGCGCGGTGCGATGGACCCGCAAGGGCTCGACAAAGATCAACCCCACGCCGCCCTTGGCGCGCTCGCGGTGATAGGCAATATGACGTTGCGTCGGCAGAAAATTTTCGGCGAAATTCGTGGTGTGGGCAGGAACGAAGATCCGGTTTCGAATGTCGACGTTACCAATACGAAACGGCGTGAATACGCGCGGATAACCAATACTGGCCGCACCGGTGCTATTTCCCACAACTGTTCCTGCTGGTCAGTCACGCGCCGGGGCGGCTGCTGCCGACGATCCGTTCACTCTCCACTTAAGAGAACCGCTATCAGGACAGCGAGCCGCCGCCGTCAGCGATGACGGTGTGGCCGACAATCGCCGCCATGTTCGGCCCACAGAGTTGGTGGATGATCTCGGCGATTTCCATCGTCTTCAGAAAGCGGCCGACCGGCATGCGATCGATGACGGCCTGGCGGTAGCTCTCGAACCGCATGACCTCGGCCGTCATCGGGGACTCGACCGGGCCCGGCGCAATGCCGACAGGAGTGGGCTCGGACGCCCGATCAGGATGGTTTGTCAGATCTGTAAAAGAGGGGCGTGATCTTGTGCGGAATTCGCCCAGTTCGGTGCCGAGGCGAACTAAAAAAGAAGCCGTCGACCTGTCGTTCCCGCAATCGCCGCAGGCTCGCGACTGAATTCGCTGCCGCCGGTAATGGCACCGTGTGAGGCGTCTCCGACGAGCCGCGCATATTTGGCCAGGACGCCGCTGGTGTAGCGGGGCTTGGGTGCCTGCCACTTGGCCAAGCGTTGCGACAGTTGCACGTCGGTGAGCGCGACATCGAGCCGGCGCTGCTTGACGTCGATGGTGATGACGTCGCCATCCGCGAGCGCGGCGATCGGCCCGCGCGCGGCCGCCTCCGGAACGATGTGGCCGATCACGAAGCCGCGCGTCGCGCCCGAGAACCGGCCGTCGGTCATCAGCGCGACGCTCGCGCCGAGGCCGGCGCCCTGCAGCGCGCCGGTCACGAGCTGCATCTCCCGCATGCCGGGGCCGCCCCTCGGTCCCTCGTTGCGCAGCACCATGACGTCGTTCGGACGAATGCGCTCTTCCTTCATCGCCGCGAAGGCATCCTCCTCGCGCTCGAACACGCGCGCCGGGCCGCTATGGAATGTCTTCGTTTGCCCGGAGATCTTGATCACGCATCCTCCGGGAGCGAGGTTGCCGCGCAGGATGGCGATGCCGCCCTCGTTCCTCAAAGCCTGGTCGAGCGGCTTGATGACGTCCTGGCCGGCCGTCTCGCGCGCACCCTCGTACTCCTCGCCGATGCTGCGCCCCGTCACCGTCGTCTGCTCGGGATCGAGCAGACCTGCCTGCAGCAGCCGCTTGCCGACGACCGCCATGCCGCCGGCCGCGTACATCTCCGGCGCCGTGTAGGTGCCCCAGGGTCTCAGATCCGCCAGCACCGGTGTCCGCCGCGAGATGCTGTCGAAATCATCGATCGAGAGCGGGACCTCGAACTCGCTTGCGGTGGCGAGAAGATGCAGCACGGCGTTGGTCGATCCTCCGGTCGCCATCACGCCCGTGATCGCGTTCTCGAAGCTCTTGCGCGTGACGATCGCGCGCGGCGTCACGCCCTTGGTGACCAGCTCGACCGCGAGCCGGCCGCAGGCGATGGCCGCGTCCGGCTTCGCGGGATCCTCGGCCGGAATGTCGTTCCAACCGACCGCCGAAATGCCGAGCATCTCGTAGGCGGTCGCCATGGTGTTGGCGGTGAACTGGCCGCCGCACGCGCCCGCCCCCGGGCAGGCATGGTCCTCGACGTCCTTGAATTCCTGTTCGGAGATCCTGCCGGCGTTGTAGGCCCCGAGCGCCTCGTAGATATCCTGGATGGTGAGCTTGCGATTGGCGAACATCCCGTTTTCGCCGACGCAGCGGCCGGACGCGATCGAGCCGCCGTACAGCATCAGGCCGGGAAGGTTCAGGCGCCCAAGCACCATCGCCATCGCCGGAATGGTCTTGTCGCGGCTCGCGATTGTGACGAGGCCGTCGAACATGTGCCCGCGTGCCACCAGTTCGACCGAGTCGGCGATCACCTCGCGGCTCACCAGCGAGGTCTTCATTCCCTCGGTGCCGGTGGTGATGCCGTCGTTGATCGCGATCGTGTTGACCTCGATCGGAGTGCCGCCGGCGGCGCGCACGCCTTCGGCGACCTTCTGCGCGAGCTGCCGGTGGTTCCAGTTGCACGGCATGGTGCCGATCCAGCAGTGGGCGATACCGATCTGAGGCCGCGACAGGCTCTCGTCGGTGAACCCGATCGCCTTCATCATCGCGCGCGCGACGATGCGATCCGGACCGTCGAGCAGTTGCCGGCTCTTGTGTCGTGGGTCGAAACTCATGGCTCACGTCCCGTTGAGTTGGCTGCCTGGGGAAGTCGAAACTAAGCGCTGGAGATCGGATGTTGCCGGATGAAGCGCGTGATGGCCTCGAGTGTTTCGCGCGGAGATTCCTCGGGGAGGAAATGTCCACAGTCGAGGGCGCGGCCGGTCACGTTCTCGGCGACTTCCCGCCAGTCCGCGAGGCAATCGAACTGCTTTCCGACGACGGCCTGGCTGCCCCACAGCGCCTGCACCGGCATCTTGAGCTTACGCCCCCGGTCGCGGCGGTCATGCTCGAGGTCGGTGGTCCCGCTCGCCCGGTAATCCTCGCATGAGGCGTGAATCGCCCGCGGATTGCGAAAGCAGCGCACGTACTCGGTGATGGCTTTCTTGGAGAACTTGCTCAGGTCCGGTTTCGCCCGTCCGACGCGGCCGAGCATGTTGAACGGCACTTGCCCGGCGAGCATCCGCTCCGGCAGCGGCGGCGGCTGCAGCATCAGGAACCAATGGTAATAGGCGGTCGCAAACGCGAGGTCGGTGCTCTCGAACATCTTCAGCGTGGGCGAGATATCGAGCAAGGTCAGGGTCCGCACGCGGTCGGCATGATCGATCGCGAGCCTGTGGGCGACCCGCGCACCACGGTCGTGCCCGACGAGATGGAACATCCGATGCCCGAGCGCCTGCATCACCTCGACCATGTCGAGCGCCATCGCGCGCTTGGAATAGTTCGAATGGTCAGGGAGGCCTTTGGGCTTTGACGAGTCGCCATAGCCGCGCAGGTCGGCGCAGACCACCGTACAGGTCCGCGCCAGGGTCGGGGCGATCCGGTGCCAGATCACGTGCGTCTGCGGATAGCCATGCAGCAACAGGACCGGTTCGCCTTGTCCGGCCGTGACCAGGTTGATGGTCGCGCCGCTGGTGCGGATGCGTCGGCGCTTGAAGCCAGGGAGAAGGCTCATGCTCTTACATGCTCGACTGTCGGCCTCCAAAGCGCTCAGCGCGTGGCCTCCTCGCCGAAGAAGGCCATCAGCCTGTCGGCAAGGACTGCCGGCTGCTCCTCGGCGAGCCAGTGTCCGCAGTCGGGGATCACGCCGCCTTGAACGTTTTCGGCGACGCGCTGAAGCGACTGGATACACTCCATGCCTCGCCCGAAGCTCTTGTCGCCGCCCAGCGCCAGCACCGGCATCTTGAGCTTGCCGTTCCGCGCCAGGATGGCCTTATTGTCCTCCGCGTCGATCGGAAGCGCGCGGTAATATCCGAGCATCGCCCGGAAGGCCCCGAACCGGGTGTAGGTCCGGAAGTACTCCCGCTGGTCTTCCGGCGAGATGCAATTCGGCCGATGGCCGTAGTTGTCGAACAGCCATCCGACGACCAGATGCTCGCGCCCGCTGCACAATGCCTCCGGCAGGTCCAGGGTGCGGAAGAACGCGTGGTGCCAGCGCCGGCCGCCCTGCGAAAAGTCGGCGCCATCGCCCGGGATCACGACATCGAGGATCGCCAGCCGGCGTACTGCGTCCGGGTGTTGCGCCGCCAGCGAGAAGGCAACCGGCCCGCCCCAGTCGTGGCCGGCGAGGAAGAACCGCTTGACTCCCAGATGGCCATTGACCAGCTGCCACACGTCATTCGCGATCGTCTTCTTGTCGTAGCCGCCGTCGGGGCGGGACGAATCGCCGAGGCCGCGCAGGTCGGGAGCGATCACCCGATAGCGCTCGGTTAAGCGCGGGATGATGTAACGCCACTCGTGAGAGCTCTGCGGAATTCCATGCAGCAGCACCACCGGCTCCCCTTCCCCGGCGACGAGATAGTGCAGCGTGACGCCTTCGAGGTCGGCAAAATGGCTCGTCACCTTGGACATCGTCGCCATCCTACACGGTCGGCTTTCTCCCGCCATTGAGTAGCCGGTAGGCCTCAATGACCTGGCTGTCGTCGAGGTGGCCCTTGCCCTGACCTGACGCGGCCAGGAACAGCTGGTGCGCGGCGGCCGCGAGCGGGAGCGCGGTCTTGGTTGACGTGCCGGCCTGCAGCACGATGCCGAGGTCCTTGACGAAGATGTCGACCGCGCTCGTCAGCTCCGGGTCGGATTGCAGCATGCGCGGCCCACGGTCGTTGAGCATCCAGCTTGCGGCCGAGGAGCCGCTGACGATCTCCAACATGACCCGCATGTCGATGCCTGCCCGGCCGGCGAGGCACAGCGCTTCGGCCGCGGCCGCAAGATGCACGCCGCACAGCAGCTGGTTCACCGTTTTGGCGGCCGCGCCCTGTCCTGGTTTGCGGCCGACGTGAAAGATCTTGCTGCCGAGCGCATCGAGCAGCGGACGCGCAGCCTCGACCACGGCGTCCGGACCGGCCGCCATGATGGTCAGCGAGGCGCCCTTCGCGCCGACGACTCCGCCCGACACCGGCGCGTCGATGAAGCTGCGGCCGGACGCAAGCACACGCTCGGCCATCCGCTGCACCGAACCCGGCGGGCAGGTCGCCATAAGGATGACGGTCGCGTCGGCGGCAAGCGCGTCGAGCGCGCCGGCGCCGAACAGGATGTCCTCGGCCTGCTCGTCATGCACGACCATGAGGATGAGGTAGCGGCCGCCGGCCGCAGCCTGGTCGACCGATGAGGCCGCCTTGCCGCCGAGGCGGACGAACTCGTCGATTGCGCTCTGGCGAACGTCAAAGCCGGTGACCGCAAAGCGGTTGCGCAGCAGGTTCGTGGCCATGGGGAGGCCCATGGAGCCGAGCCCAACGAAGGCGACGCGCGTCATGCTTTGCTTCCGGCCTGATGCGCGTCGCCGAGCCGGAGATCGCCGCCCGACTCGCAGAACCAGCCTTTGATGCGATCGACAATCGCCGTCGTCGACAGCCCGTAGCGCTCGTGCAGCGTCGGCAGCGCACCCGCATCGAGAAACGCATCGGGCAGCGCGATCTGCCGAAAGGCCGGCGGGATCACGCCCGCGCGCATCAGAAGCCCTGCGATCGCCTCGCCGAGGCCGCCGACGATCGTGTGATTCTCCGCCACCACAACCAGGCGGCCGCTCCTGTCGCATTCGCGTAGCAGCGCCTCCTCGTCGAGCGGCTTGATCGTCGCGACGTGCAGCACCGCCGTTTCGATGCGGTTGGCTCGCAAAGTGTCGGCCGCCTCGAGTGCCCGCATCGTCATCAGACCGGATGAGATGATCAAAACGTCGGCGCCGTCGCGAAGAAGCTTCGCTCGGCCGATCTCGAACCGGTGTCCGTACTCGTCGAGAACGAGCGGAACGTTGCCGCGTAGCAGGCGCATGTAGACCGGCCCATCATGAGCTGCGATCGCCGGGACCGCCTGCTCGATCTCATGCGCGTCGCAGGGGTCGATGACCACCAGGTTCGGCATGCCGCGGAACATCGCGATGTCCTCGGTCGCCTGGTGACTCGGGCCGTAGCCCGTGGTCAGCCCCGGCAGCGCGCAGGCGATCTTGACGTTGAGATTCTCCTCCGCAATCGCCAGGCAGATGAAGTCGTAGGCGCGCCGCGAGGCAAACACCGCATAGGTGGTCGCGAACGGCACGAAGCCCTCGCGCGCCATTCCGGCGGCGGCGCTCATCAAAAGCTGCTCCGCCATCCCCATCTGATAGAAGCGGTCCGGGAACGCCTCGGCAAACACGTGCAGATCGGTGTATTTGGCGAGGTCGGCGGTCATGCCCACGATATTCGGCATCGATCGCGCGGTCTCGACGAGCGCGCGTCCGAACGGCGCCTGCTTCGTGCGCTGGCCGGGCGCCGCCAGCGAGGCGATCATGGCCGATGTCGTGAGCCGCGTGCCGGATGCGCGCGCGCCCGGTGCATGCTTCGAGCGTCTCATTGTGGGCGCCCCGCGTTGAGCACGGCGCGCGCCTTTTGCCATTCATCGGGCTCGACCCGCAGGAAGTGGCTTCGCTCCCGTTGCTCCAGGAACGGAACGCCCTTCGCCATTGTAGTGTCGCAAATGATCAGGCGAGGTCCGTCGAAGCCCACCGCGCGGGCGGTATCGAACGCGCGCACCAGGGCCGCGATGTCGTTGCCCGGGACCCGCTGCACATGCCATCCGAACGCCTCGAACTTGGGCGCCAGCGGCTCGAAGTTCATGACCCCGGTCGAGGGTCCATCGGCCTGCATGTTGTTGACGTCAACGATCCCGATCAGGTTGGCGAGCCGCCAGCTCCCCGCCGACAGTGCCGCCTCCCACACCGATCCCTCGTCGAGCTCGCCATCCGAGAACAGCGTGTAGACGAATGCACCCGAACCTTTGCGCCGCAAGCCGAGACACATCCCGACCGCGATGCCCAGCCCGTGACCGAGCGATCCGCCCGAAATCTCGACACCGGGCGTGTAGGGCGCCATCGCCGACATCGGCAGGCGGCTGTCGTCGGTGCCGTAGGTCTCGAGCTCCTCGGCCGGCAGGATGCCCGCCTCGATCAGCGCGGCGTAGAGCGCGATCGCATAGTGTCCGATCGAGAGCAGGAAGCGGTCACGCCCGTCCCAGCTCGGGTCGCTTGCGCGGTATCGCAGCGCGTGGAAGTACGCGACAGCCAGGACGTCGGCGATCCCCAAGGCCTGAGCGATGTAGCCCTGGCCCTGGATCTCTCCCATCCTGAGCGCGTTCAAGCGGATGCGATGGGCTCGTTCCTCGAGGGGAATGTTGTGTCCTGGCTCGACCATCGGCTTCATCCTCGCGGTCCTGTGGCGCAGCCGCCTGCGCTCTTTCAATCAGTCGCGCGGCCCAAGGCGGAGCTGATGCGACCACAAACGAGGTCGCGTCAGTCCGTGCGCCCGAGTGATTCCGATCGAGACTAGCCGAGCTTGCCGGTCGTGGACTCCAGCAACGTCCAAGCGTCATCGCCAAACCGTTTCTGCCATTCCTGATAGAAGCCGGCCGTGATCAGGCGCTGGCGGAAGTCCTCGTTCTTCACCTTGAAGAATTCGAGGCCCTTGGACTTGAGCTCAGCCTGGAGGTTGGCATTCATGAACTCGACCTCCTTGCGCTGGCGGATCGCCTCCTCGTTGATGTTGCGCTCGACAGTTTCCCGCAGTTTCGCGGGGATCTTGTCCCACACACGCCGGTTGGCCAAAACCCAGAAACCATCCCACATGTGGTTGGTCTCGGAGCAATACTTCTGCACTTCGTACATCTTGTCGACGAGCAGCCCGATCAGCGGCTGCTCCAGACCGTCCGCGATCTTGGTCTGCATGGCCGAATAGGTCTCGGCCCAGGGAATTGAGACCGGCGCGGCCCCAAAAGCCTTGAACATCGACGTCCACAGCGGACTCGGCGGCACCCGAATCTTGAAGCCGTTGAAATCGTCCGGCGTGCGGATCGGCTTGGTCGATGAGGTCGTCTGGCGGAAGCCGTGGTTCCACGACTTCTCGAGGCAGACGAGGTTCGCCTTCTCGAAGGCGCCGCGCACATGCTTGCCGAGGCCGCCGTCGAGGGCTTCCCACACCTTGTCGTACGTCGGGAAGGCAAAGCCGATGCCGCTGATCGAGGCGACCGGCACGAGGGTCGACATCAGGACGCCCGTTTGCGCAAACAACTCCAGCGCGCCGGAGCGCAGCTGACTGAGCATGTCGGCGTCGGATCCGAGCTGATTCTTAGGGAACAGCTCGATCGCAACCTTGCCGTCCGTCTCTTTGCTGACCCGGTCGCGAACCTTGGCCATGCCGGTATTGAGCGGATGGTCGCCAGAGACGATGTTGCCGAACTTGAGCTTGTACTCGGGCGCTTGCGCCCGCGCGACCCAGGGGGCCGCGACCCCGGCCAGACCGGCGACAACCATGGTACGACGCGTGAGCTTGCTCATGGTACGTTCTCCCAGCTGTTCTTGCGGAAAAAAGACTGATCAATGCGGGCGGCGGTGATCGCTCGCCGCGCTTTCACCGAAAACCGATCGATTGTCGGCGCGTAACGACTGTCGCGCGAGCAAGCCGGCAACATTGTGCGACAGCTCAAGCGATCGCAGGCTGGCAACGCTTGCTGAGCGAGCGCAGGCATTCGAGGCCCCCGTGTCCTCCCGCTGGCCGCCGCGTGAGCCAAGCGGTAACCAAGTCCAGTGCGAGCCCGCCTCAGGCTTCAGGCCGCCGGCGGAACCCTGAACACATCAAGCGTCGTTCTGCCGGTCAGAAGCTCCTTTTCCCAGCCTCGTTCGGCCTCGACCCGCGCGAGCGCTTTCGGAAGCTGAGCTCCCGCCTCGGCGCGAGGAATGATCACCAAGCCGTCCTCGTCGCCGAGGACTATGTCGTGCGGGGCAACGCGTGTGCCCGCGAACGCAATGACGTCGTTGACCGTGCCGCGCTCCATCGACGACGGACCGCGTGGATTGACGTGCCGCGCGAAGACAACGAAATCGTTCCATTGCGCCAGCCGCCTGCTGTCGCGCACGGCACCATTGACGACCACGCCCGCGATGCCCTTCAGACGGGCCGCGCCTCCCAGAAGCTCGCCGATGACCGCCGGGTTGTCGCGGCCTCCCGCCTCGATCACGATAACGTCGCCTTTGCCCGCTACCGCGATGGCATGATGCACGGCGCCGTAGTCAGTGCCTTCGCAAAGCGCGGTGACGACGCTTCCAACTAGCCGACCGTCGGAAAGGGATCGCAGTGGCCTTATTGCAGGATCGACCAGTGTGTGCCCTGCAAAGATGTCGGCGGCTACGCTTGCCGGCACCGCCGTCCACTGCAGCACGAGGTCGCGGGAAACCGGTTTCGTGGTCGGCTCAAAAACCCTGGTCGGCATGCGAGCCCCCGTTTGGCGCAGGATATGGAGGCGCCGACGCGATGTAAACGATCGTCGAAGCGATACACGATATAACATTGGGCAATAGGTTTTTCCGATACACGATATAACACGTTGGCAATATAGGTATAAGGTTGGCCATATAGGTTATGTGAGGTCGGCACCTGGAGGAGCGGCATGAGCGCGCAAAGCACGTGGGTCGAGGTGGCCCTCAATGGTCCGTGGGGGCGCGAGCTGCAACCGCGTGCCCCGATTGCGGTCGATGCCATCGTCGAGGAGGGGATCGCGGCGGCGCATGCCGGCGCGGCGGTCGTCCACTTCCATGCCTACGACGAGGCGAGCGGCCGCCAAAAGGACGACTGGCAACTTTACGCGCGGATCATCGAGGGGATCCGGTCGCGGGTCGACGTGATCGCCTATCCGACGATTCCCCTCGCCGGCTCGGGACTGGGATCCTACGAGCCGACGGCGGCCGCCGACCGCTTTCGCCACGTCGAGGAGCTCGGCCGCCGCGGCCTGATCGAATGGGCGGTCTGCGATCCCGGCACGGTCAATTTCAGCCGTTTCGATCGCATGGCAGACGGCGATCCCGGGTTCGTCTATCTCAACCCCGGTGAGCACATTCGCGAAGGCCTCAGGATCGCGGCCGCGCACCAGATCCGGCCGAGCTTCGCCATCTACGAGCCGGGATTCTCGCGTCTGGGCGCCGCTTTCGTCGCGGTCACCCGAAATGTGCTTACACCCGTATATCGGCTCATGTTCTCCGACGAGTTCGCCTGGGGCTTCCCGCCAAAGCCTTATGCGCTCGAGGCGCACCTTGCGCTGCTGGCGGAGGTTGCACCGGACGCGCCATGGATGATCGCGGGACTTGGGGTGAGCGTCGATGGCCTGATGGAAGAAACAATCGCGCGCGGCGGGCATCTCCGAGTCGGGCTCGAGGATGCTCATTTCGGAACCGATCGATCGAACGCATTGCTGGTCGAGGAAGCGGTGCGAGTGGTAACCGCAACCGGACGCAAGGCTGCGACTGCGGTCGAAATCCGCGAGGCCTTGGCGGTCGTCGACCGCAAGCAGTCGCGGTCCAAGCAATCCTAGTTTTGGCTCGCACGCATGATGCTTTAGTGGCGCGCGGGCGGTTGCGCCAGGGCGATTGTAAGATCGGCAACGGATACGCGATACATCGTATACCTTTGCTGCGGTCAGCACATCACGGATAGCGGCGCGTGACAAACCCGCATTTGTCAGTGCAAGCTCCCGTCCGGAGTTTTGAGTTTTGGAAAGTAAGATGGAATGCAGTGGCGATTTCATTTTCCAACTGGAGGAAAAAACCCCATGAAACAATTTGACCGCCGTTCAGTGTTGAAGTTATCGGCAGCCGCTGTTGCCGCCGGTGGAGGGGTCGGTCTCGGGCGAGCGCGGGCTCAGACTCCTCCGCTCAAAGTCAAGTTCGGCAACGACCTTCCCGCTACTCATTCGGTGAATGTGCGCTTGCGCGAAGCGATCAGCGCCATTGCGGCCGAGACCGGCGGGCGCGTGGAGATCAGCCTGTTCCCCAACAATCAGCTCGGCAGCGACTCGGACATGATGTCGCAGCTGCGCTCGGGCGCGCTCGAGCTCGCGACGATGCCGGGAACTGTGCTCTCCACCTTGATCCCGGCGACCTCGCTCACCGGTGTCGGCTTTGCGTTTACCGACTACGACAAGGTGTGGGCCGCGATGGACGGCGAGGTCGGGAATTTTATTCGGCGCGCCATCGAGAAAACCAACCTCGTTCCTTTCGACGCCGTGTGGGACAACGGCTTCAGGCAAATTACCAGCAGCACGAAAGCGATCAAGGCGCCGGAAGATCTGAAGAACTTCAAGATCCGCGTCCCGGTTGTTCCGCTCTGGGTGCAGATGTTCACGGCGTTCGGCGCGGCGCCGGTCAGCATTCCGCTGAGCGAAGCCTATTCGGCGCTGCAGACGAAGATCGCGGATGGGCAGGAAAATCCGCTCGCTCTCATCGAGTCCGCCAAGTTCTACGAGGTGCAGAAATTCTGCTCGCTCACCAATCATTCCTGGGACGGCTTCTGGCTGCTGGCGAGCGGGCGCAGCTGGCGCACGGTCCCGAAAGACATCCAGGAAGTCATGCAGAAGCATTTCAACGCGTCGGCAAAGAAGCAGCGCGCCGACATCGTGCAGGCCAATGCCGACCTGCAGAAAACGCTGGAAGGAAAGGGCCTGACCTTCAATACGACCGACGCCATCGCGTTCCAGGCCGCGCTCGCCAAGACGACGTTCTACAAGGATTCGAAGACCAAGTTCGGGGATGAGGCGTGGAGCCTGTTGCAGAAGTACGCCGGCAACATCGGCTGACTTGTGCAAGAGGCCGGCGTCGGAGCCGGTTCGGCCTGTCGTCGCGTCGATGGTGTTGTCCTTGCCCTAGCCCGAAGCTCGTCGGCGCGCGCGGCAGGCGCGCCGACGGCCTTCGGCCTCACACGAAGGACCATCGCCGGGCTCGCTCCGCTTCTGCAAGAGGTGGGTCATGAAGGATCTGTTGAATTTCGGGCAGATGCTGTCCGTGCATGCGCGTCTGTCGCCGGAGCGTGTCGGCGCACGCGATATGGAACGCTCGATGACCTTTGCGCAATGGAACGAGCGCGCTTGCCGCCTCGCCAACGCGTTGCTTGGTCTCGGGCTGGCGAAGGGGGATCGTGTCGCCATCCTCGCCTACAACTGCGTGGAGTGGGCCGAGATCTACGCCGCGACCGCCAAAGCCGGTCTTGTTGCGGTGCCGATAAACTTCCGCCTGCTCGGCAAGGAGATCCGCTACATCGTCGAGAACGCGGGGACCGCGGCGCTCATCGTCCAGGATGAGCTATCCGGGGTCGTCGAAGACGTCCGCGCCGATCTGCCGATCGAGGCAGGCCGCTTCATTCACTTTGGGCAAAGCGGCTGTCCGTCCGGCTATCGCGCCTACGAAGACCTGATTGCTGCGGGCCGCGGCAGCGAGCCCGACCAGCGGATGGCGATCTCCGACCCGTGGACGTTAATGTACACCTCCGGCACGACGGGAAACCCCAAGGGTGCAGTGCGCAGCCATCGCGGCAACGCGGTGCTCTCGCTGGTGACCGAGATCGAGCTCGGGATTCATCGCAACGACGGCGCCTTGCTCGTGATGCCCATGTGTCACGCGAACTCGCTGTATTTCTTCGGAGCGTTCGGCTATTGCGGCGGCACAACCACGATCTACTCGCGCAAGAGCTTCGATCCGGAGCACTGCGTGCGAACGCTGGGCGAGGGCGGGTCGACATTCACCTCGTTGGTGCCGACCCACTACATCATGATGCTCGGTCTGCCGGCTTTCGTTCGCTCGCAGTACAGTCTCGAGCGCGTGACCAAGCTGATGATCTCGTCCGCGCCGGCGCGCCCGGACACCAAGCGCGCCGTGATGGAAATGTTTCGGAATTCCGGCCTGTTCGAGCTCTACGGCGCGACCGAGACCGGCTGGGTCACCATGCTTCATCCGCACGAGCAGTTCACCAAGCTCGGCTCCGTCGGACGCGAGTGCGTCGGCTCGGCGCCGATCAAGATCTTGGACCCGAACGGGCACGAGGTACCGGACGGCGCTTCCGGCGAGCTCTTCTCCTGCAACGCGCATACGTTCGACGGTTATTGGAAGCTGCCCGAGAAGACCAAGGAGGCGTTTCGCGGCGACTATTGCACCGTCGGCGACATGGCGCACCGCGACGAGGACGGATACATCCATCTGGTCGACCGCAAGAGCAACATGATCATCTCCGGCGGCGAAAACGTCTATCCGTCGGAGATCGAAGCCATCATCGCCTCCCATCCGATGATCAAGGACGTGGCGGTGATCGGCCTGCCCGACGCCAAGTGGGGAGAACGCGTCCACGCCGTCATTGTGCGGCACGAGGGCGCACCGATTGCAGAAGCCGATCTCATCGAATGGTCCAAGGAACGGATGGCCGGCTACAAGCGTCCGCGATCCTATTCGTTCCTGCTCGAAAACGAGATGCCGCGCAACTCCTTGGGCAAGATTCTGCACCGCGAGCTCAAGTCTATGATCAGGCAGTGACCTGCGCGGCACCTCCGCCGGCTTTTCGGGACGACCGGAATGCAAGCCGTATTGAACGCCGCGCTGCCGATCTTCGCGCTCATCATGACCGGGTTTTTCTGCGCCCGCATCGGAATTTTCGGGTCCTCCGCCACCGACAGCTTGAACCGTTTTGCGATCTATCTCGCGCTGCCGGCGCTGATGTTCGGCGCCATGTCGAAGATCACGCCCGAGCAGACGCGCCAAGTCGGCTTTGCGCTGGCATTCGCGTGCGGCATTGCGGTTACGTTCGCGTGCGGTTTCGCGCTCAGCCGATGGCGCGGCCGCAGCGTCGCCAGCGCCAGCATCGAGGGTCTCGACGCCGGATACAGCAATGTCGGCTTCATGGGCATTCCGCTGTGCCTGCTGGTGTTCGGGCCAACCAGTCTGCCGGCGGCCATCATCGCCACGCTGTTCACCGCCTGCGTGCTGTTCCTGTTTGCCATCGTGGTGATCGAAAGTGACCTGCGAAAAGGCGCCTCCACGCTGCGCACTCTCGGCAAGGCGCTGCTCTCGCTGTTCTACAATCCGCTGCTGGTCGCGCCCCTCGCCGGCCTTTGCGTCGGCTTGACCGGCGTTGCCCTGCCGGCGCCGATCGAGCGGTTCGCCACCATACTCGGCGGCGCGGCCTCGCCGTGCGCGCTCATCTGCATCGGGCTCTTCCTCGCGCAGGAGCCGGTGGTGAGCGGCGACACGGTCTCGGTCGGCGCGCTCGTCGCCATGAAGCTCGTTCTTCAGCCAGCCGTTACCGCCCTGTTCGCCTTCTATGTTTTCGACGTGCCGGCGGTGTGGGCGAAGGCGGCGGTGCTGCTGAGCGCGCTGCCGATCGGCTCCGGGCCGTTTACGATCGCCAAGCTGTACGGGCTGCAGGCCGGGGTGACATCCGGTGCGATCCTGGTCTCGCACATATTTTCGATTTTCACCGTCTCGGCCTTGGTGGCGCGGTTCGGATGAGCTCCGGTCGCGCCACCTGGCAGAGCCATAAGTCGAGGGCCGATGCTCACGCACGAGACCGCGTGCTTGACCCGCGCCGTACATTCGTTCGGTCAACCATCAGGATTGGAGTCGTACCATGAAGGCCTCTCCCGACAGCGTCGCTGCCTTGGTGGCGCGCGTGCTGCAACGGCGCGGTGTTGAGCGTGTGTTCGCCCTCTGCGGGGGCCATATCATGCCGACCTGGATGCGGCTCGATGCCGAAGGCATTCAGATCATCGACGTACGGGACGAGCGCGCCGCCGTGCACATGGCGCAGGCGCATGCCGAATTGACCGGCCAGCTGGGCGTCGCTTTGGTCACTGCCGGACCGGGCGTCACCAATGCGATCACCGGTATTGCGAATGCGCACGTCTCGCGCGCGCCGGTGCTGGTGCTGTCCGGCACGCCACCGCGCCCCCAAGAGAATCGTGGCGGTCTGCAGGACCTCGACCATACCCACCTGGTGCGCAGCATCACCCGCTACGCGCGCACCGTGCGCGAAGCATCGCTGGCTTTGGCCGAGCTCGACGAGGCCATCGCGCGCGCGCTCGGCGAATACGGCGAGCCGGGACCCGCCTATATCGATTTCCCGGTCGACACCCTGCGCGCCGAGATCCCGAAGGCGTTGCAGCTCGACGAGCACATCGAGGCTAAGCCCCGCGCCGAGATTCTCCCCGATCCGGCATCGGTCGAGCGCGCGGTCGACGCGCTGTGGTCGGCGCGGCGCGTGCTGGTGATCTCGGGTCGCGGTGCCAAAGGTGCCGGTCGCGAGCTGGAGCAGCTGCTCGACAAGCTGCAGGCGGTCTATCTCGACACGGGAGAAAGCCGGGGCATCGTTCCGGACACGCATCCGTCGGTCGTGGCGGCCATGCGCGGCGCGGTGATGAGCGACGCGGATGTCGTGCTCACCGTCGGCCGACGCCTCGATTTCCAGCTTGCGTTCGGCTCGCCGGCCGTTTTCGGCAACGCCAAGTTTGTGCGCATCGGCGATGTACCGGGCGAGCTGCGGGACAACCGGCGTGGCGCGGTCGAGGTCTACGCTTCATGTGCGGCGGCCCTCAAGGCCATCGTCGCGACGGCCGGCAACCGCGCGTCGGGCGTCGACAAGGCATGGGCCGGAAAGCTGCGCGCCGGCCACGAGGAGCGCGCCGCCAAGCTGCGTCGCTCAATGGCGGCTGCGGCCGAAGGCAGCGACGGGAAGCTGCATCCGAACAAGGTGCTGGCGGCGATCCAGGAGCGCCTGGACGACGATGCGATCGTGATCAACGACGGCGGCGATTTCCTGGCGTTCGGCCGCATCGGCCTTTCGGCGCCGCTCATGCTCGATCCAGGTCCGTTCGGCTGCATCGGCGTGGGGGTGCCGTACGGCATCGCGGCGAGCCTGGCCTTCCCCGACAAGAAGGTGGTCGTCGCCACCGGCGACGGCTCGTTCGGATTCAACGCCATCGAGATCGACACGGCGGTCCGGCACAAGGCCCCGGTCGTGATCGTGGTCGCCAACAACGGCGCATGGCAGATCGAGGTGCACGATCAAACCGTCACCCACGGCAAGGTCGTCGGCACCAGGCTGCAGTTCTCCGATCACGCCGCAATGGCGCGCGCGTTCGGAATGCACGGCGAGCGCGTCGAAAAGCCGGAGGCGCTGGCACCGGCGCTCGACCGCGCGTTTGCAAACCGCCCCGCCCTGGTCGACGTCGTCGTCACTCCCGAAGCTGTTTCTTCCGACGGCAAGACGGGTCTTGCCTGGGTGCCGGACCTGCAACCGCTCGAGCTCTGGGACAAAGCGGAGCGGAAATGGCGCGAGGGAAAATAGCGCGCCCGCCGTTTGCGACGAACGTCTGAGCGGCGCGCTGTGATAGGGGTCGGGATCGGCTTACGCCGACCCCGCCCTCCGAACCGTACGGGCGGTTTTCCCGCATACGGCTCTCCAGTTGGTGGTTTCTGTCATCGAGACTGTCTCGCTGATTGCCAGGCCGCGTGAAGCGCGAACAGCCCAGCATTCGCGAAGTAGGCATTAGGCCATCGCTGGTGATCGAGCCGCGCCTTGCCGATGCCCGGCCGTCCGCTTTGTCTGCGGAGCATGGCGCGCAGTCGCCGCCGGATCATCTGATCCAGTTCGAGGAAGATGCTCGGGTAAGTGCTTGAAGTAGCCGAACCAGCCTCTGAGCGACCGGTTGAGATCGTCGACGACGACCTTCAGGCTTTGCCCTCGGGTCCGCCGCGTCTTCACGCGGATCGTCTCTTTCAGCTTGTCAAGGCTCCTCTTGCGTACGTGACGACGGCCGCGTTCGAACCGGTAGCCGAGGAACTCAAACCCGTTCCCCTTCTTGCGGCAGTTCGCAATCCGCGTCTTCTCGGGGTGCAGGGTGAGACTGTTCGCCGCCACCCAGCCCCTGACCAGCGCGAGCGCCGCTTCGGCCTCCGCGTGGCTCCGGGTTGGAATGACGAAGTCGTCCGCATACCGCACCATCGGGTATCCGTGCTCGGCCATCAGTCGGTCCAACGGATCGAGATAGATGTTAGCCAGCAGCGGGCTAATCACCGCGCCTTGCGGTGAGCCCTCAGTCGGTGTCCATCGCTCCAGATCTTGCAGGATGTCGGCTTGCAGCCAGCCGCGGATCAGATCGAGCACGCGGCCATCGCTGACCCGGTCCTCGACCCGCGCCATCAGGCGCTCGTGCGGAATCGTATCGAAGTACGACTGCAGGTCGGCATCCACCACATGGGTGTAGCCAGCCTTGAGCAGCCGATCGACCTCGCGCAGCGCATCACGACTCCCGCGTTCCGGACGGAAGCCGTAGCTGCCGTCGCAGAACCCGCTCTCGAAGATCGGCTCGATCACCAGCCGGACCGCCTGCTGGACGATGCGATCCTTGACCGTGGGGATGCCCAGCGGTCGCATTCTGCCATCGCCCTTCGGAATCTCGACCCGTTTGATCGCCTGCGGGCGGTACCTGTCCTCCCGCAACGCCGTCGACAGCTCCGTCAGATAGACGTCAGCCTTCGCGGCGAACCGCTCCACGCTTTGCCCGTCAACGCCCGCCGCGCCCTTGTTCGCCTCGACCTTGGCCCAGGCGAGTTCCAGCGTGTCGTGCGTATACACCTTATCGATCAACGAGTACCACTTGCCACCTTTGACGCCGGCATCCAGCGCCGACAGCATGCGCTCCGTCCATATCCCGGCTTCGACCCAGTCCCAGTTGCGGCTGGGGGCTCGGCGTCTCTGCACCTTGCTTAGCTTCTGCGGCACTGCCGGCGCTGCTCTGCCCTGATATGATCGCACGCTTCCACCTTCCTGCCCTGCCTTCCCTCGGATCGGTTTTGCTACCCGATCCTCTCGCGCACCGACCCGGCCGCCTCGGTACTATGCGGGCTCTGACTCCTGCTCCGCTTCGCCGGCGCAGCAGGTCTCTCCGTTCCGTCTGCTTTGCCTTCCCGGCATCCCGTCCCTAACCACGCTATGCAGCCCGGTCGTCACGTGCCTATCACCTCGTGCAACCGGCCGGTCCTTGCGGTCCCAGGCTTCGCCATGAATGAGCAGGCTCGCCACTGCACTCCGCCGAATCGGGTTCGTTTTCCTACGGGCTGTCGGTTCGCCTCCGGCTGCTCCCCACCCCGCCTCCCGCATTTGCGCGGTTGGTCGACGCAGTTGCGTTCGGCTACATGTGCGGTGACTCACATGGCATAGACTCCCACTATGCTGACAACCCAGACTGACGGACGCACTCATCCCGGCCGACCCGGCCTTGAGCCGGGGCAGGAGCCGGGATCCACGTTACCCCGGCGCTGCGCGCACAGTTTCCAAGCAGGGCTACATGGGTCCCGGCTCGCGCTCCCCCGGCTCGAGGCCGGAGTCGCTTGGCCGGGATGACAGCCAGGAGCAGGCTGGCGAATTAGGCTGGTGCCTGTCGGCTTTCGCGGGGATGACGCGTTAAGCCAGCTTGCCGGTGGCCTCCTCCAGCAGCTGCCAGGCCTCCTCGCCGAACTTGCCCTTCCATTCCACGTAGAAGCCCGACTTGCGCAGGACCTCCTGGAACGGCGCCGGATCGACGTCGTTGAATACCAGCCCCTTGGCGGCGAGGTCGGCTTTCAGGCCGTCATTCTGCTTGGCGACCTCTTCGCGCTGCGCCACCGCGGCCGCATTGATGTTTTTCGCCACGATCTCCTGGACGTCGCGCGGCACGCGTTCCCAGGCACGACGGTTCACCAGGAACCACCAGCCGTCCCACATATGATTGGTCAGCGAGCAATACTTCTGCACCTCGTAGAGCTTGGCGGCCGAGATGATGGCCGGCGGATTTTCCTGCGCGTCGACCACTTTCGTTTGCAAGGCCGAGTAGACCTCCGAGAAGTTGATGCTTGCCGGCGAGGCACCGAGCGACTTGAACAGCGACGTCCATAGCGCGCTGACGGGAACGCGTATCTTCACTCCCACCAGGTCGGCGGGTTTGACGATCGGCTTGGTGCTGGTCGTGATCTGGCGAAAGCCGTTGTCCCAGATCTTGTCCATCACGATCAGGCCGGCCTTGTTGATCTGGGCTCGCAGGTGAGCGCCCAATTTGCCGTCAAGCGCGTTCCAGAGCGTCTGATAGTTCTGGAATGCGAAGCCCAAGCCGTAAATCGAAGCGGACGGTATCAACGTCGAGAGCACATTCACGCCGGAAAGCGTAAAGCACTCCAAGGCGCCGGACCTGAGCTGCGAGAACATGTCGGTATCGCCGCCCAACTGGTTGTTCGGAAAGAGCTGCAGGTCGAACCTCCCGTTGGTATCCTTCTTGATCGCTTCCGCCGCCTTGCGCGCGTAGACGTTGAGCGGATGCGTTTCCGGAACATTGGTGCCCCACTTGTAATTAAACTCGGCCGCATTTGCCCATCGGGCCGGCAGCGCGGCCGCGATCGCGGTGCCGCCGGCCAAAGCGGCTGCGGTGAAACGACGACGAGAGATCTGGTAAGTCATCTTTCCCTCCTGCATCTTCCCGAACTCATTTCCAGTGAGCTTGAGTGTGAATGGCTGACCGGCCCTCGAGGTTCCGGCTTCCCTCGATGTCACCCGCCCGGAGCGGCCTTGCTCGGTCCGAACATCAGCCCCGCCGCGCGGAAGCCTCCGTCGACGTTGAGGGTATGGCCATGCACATACCGGCTCTCGTCGGAACACAGGAAGACCGCCGCGTCCGCGATCTCCTCGGGCGAGCCGTAGCGGGTCATGGGGATCAGGTAATTGTAGGCCGAGCGGGTGGCGGCGTCGTGGGCGTACTTCGCCATCTCGGTTTCGATCGCTCCCGGTGCGATGTTGTTGACGTTGATGTTGTGCTCGGCAAGCTCGACCGCCATCACCTTGGTCAGCAGCTCGAGGCCTGCTTTCGCGGATCCGTACGCCGCCCGTCCGTTGCCGCCGCGCTGCCCGGACAACGAGGCGATGTTGACGATTTTTCCGCCGCCGGCCTTGACCATCTCGCGCGCCACCGCCTGCGCCACCATGAACGCGCCGGTGAGATTGATGCCGATGATCCGGTTCCATTCATCGAGGCTGGTCTGCAGGAACGGCGTGTTGCCGCCCACGCCGGCATTGTTGACCAGGATGTCGATGCGCCCGAACGCCTTGATCACCGCCGCGACCATGGCGGAGACGGAAGCCGGATCGGCGACGTTGACCGCAACCGAGATGCTGCGGCCGCCCTGCTCGCCGAGCGAGGCGGCGGCTTCCTTGGCGCCGTCGGCGTTGACGTCGGCAATGGCCACGGATGCTCCCTCGCGCATCAGCGCCCTGGCAATCGCAAGCCCGATCCCACGCGCTCCGCCGGTAATGATCGCGGATTTGCCTTTGAGCCTCATCGCTCCTCCGTTCATTGTCGAGCTTGGGTCCTATTCTCTCAATTCGTCCCGCCGCGCTTGACCGCACAGAAGAAGTCGGGCGCACCGACCTGCCCACCTTTCAAAGCGATCTCGAAATCGGCCAGCGCCGTGTCGACGGCGTGCGCGCGGCAGAGCGGCGAGCCGGCGGCGATCGGCGCGATCGCGGTCAGCGCATAGATTCCAAGCGCCGAGGCGGCGTGGCCGGACGTGTCGCCGCCCGAGATCACCCCGCGGCTGAGCCGCGCTTCCCGCACCACACGATTGAGAACCTGGCCGAGACCGGCGCCTATCCGGTCGTTGACCGTTTCCACCGCGACCCCGGCGCTTGCGATCGCGGTCCGCAGCGCGTGAACCGCCGGATCCTCCGGGCCCGCAGCCGTATAGACCAACGGATCATGGCCATCCCCGAGTGCGCGCAGCGCCTCATCGCCCACGCTCGCGAGCTCGCGCTCCCACGTGGAGGTATCGACCGCACGGGTTGCGTCGAGCCGAATAGGCGCGAAGCCGTTCTTGATCGCAAACGCGATCTGGCCGGCCGTGACCGGCGATACCGATCCGGACACGCACGCGATCTGGGAGCGCTGCGATGCGCGCGCGCGCTGCGGCTCACGCTGCAGCAACCCGGCCGCCTGCCAGTGCGCGACCAGCGCGGCCTCGAATCCCTGCGAGCCGATGCCGAACAGACGTTGACCGCGATTCTCCCAGATCAGCCGGCCGGCTTCGACCAGCGTCTCGCGATCGAGCACATCCAGGAAGATGATCTCGGCGCCACGCGCTATTTCGCTCGCGAGGCGCGCGTCGGCCTTGCCCTGCTTCATGGTGACGAAGTCGACCAGGCCGATTTGCTTCGCGGTCTGCTTGGCGAGATGTCGACAGAGATTGGAGTCACCCATCGGCGTCACGGGATGGCGCGCCATCGTCGGATGCTCATTCAAGATGTGCCCGACGCCGTCGGCCAACGCGAACAGGTGTCCGAACGCCTGGTAGCGGCCCATCCCAGGCTCGCCCACGACCATCGGCTGCCAGGCGCCTCCCAGGATCGGCATTCCGATTTCGACAGCGCGCCCGATCGACCCGACGTGGGGCGCCGAGTCGAAGGTCGAGCACACCTTGTAATGCGCGATCGGGGCATTGAGCGAGCGCAAGCGCTCGAACACCGGCGGCAAATTGCGGTCCATCCAGGCGGGGCTCTGCGAGCGCGCGACGCCCGCGATCCCGATCACGCGCTGATCGGCGAATTGTGCCAGTTGCGCGGGCGTCGGGGTATGCAGGAACAGCACCGTCGGCAGGCCGGCGAACGCCGTGATCTCCATAACGGCCGACGAGCCGGTGTAGTCGTCGCCGTAGAATGCGATCAGCGGGCCGGCCGGAAGCATGCGCTCGGCGCTCATGCCGCAGCCTCCAGGGCTTTGGCCAGCGCCGGGCGGCTGCGCGCGTAGTCGGCAAGCGAGATTCCCGCGACGGCCGCCTCCCACGCCTCGCGCAGCGCGGCGACGCCGGCCGCCGCGCCGTTCGGATGGGCCATGATGCCGCCGCCGGCCGCAAAGATGAGGTCGGTCGAGCCAAGGCCCGCATAGGTGCCCGGCGCCTGCTTGGCGGATTGACCCGACGAGAACACCGGCATCACCGTGCACGGCTTGCTGGCGAACAGCGGCGCAAGGCACGCGCGGGCGGAGGCGATCACGCTGTCGTCGGATTCGGAGAACTTGTTCTGCAGTCCGTTGACGTGCAGGTGGTCGGCGCCGGCGAGCCGCCAGATTTTCTGCCACGCCACGTACGACCAGCCGAGCAGGGGATGCCGCGAGAGATACCCCCAACCGTTGCGATGCGCGTGAATCGGAAGCTGACTGAAGCGGACGAGCTCGATCATCCCCACCAGTCCGACCGAATTCAAGCTCGCCATCAGACAGGTGCCGCCCTGGGCCAGCAGCAGATCGTGGCGGCGACGCATCTGGTCGAGCTCGCCAGTCAAGTTGAATGCGAACATTACCTTCTTGCCGGTGCGATCCGCGTGCGCGTTGACGACGCGCATAACGGCGCGCACGCGCTCATCGAACGGGCACGCCGGCCCGTCCGATTGCAGCTCGTCGTCCTTGATGAAATCGATACCGGCCTTGCACAGTGTCTCGGTCAACGCCGCCGTGTCGTCCGGTCCGAAGCCGACGCTCGGCTTGATGATGGTGCCGATGAGCGGACCCTTCACGACGCCGGACAATCGCCGCGTGCCTGCAATTCCGAACCGTGGTCCAGGATAATTTGCCGCGAACGCTTCGGGCAGCCGCAGGTCGAGCAGGCGCAATCCGGAAATCTGCTTGAGCTCGAACAGATTGCCGGCGACCGTGGCGAGCAGGTTCGGAAGCGACGGCCCGAGGTTCTCGAGCGGCCAGGAAAGGGTGACCAGCGCGCGGCGCCATTTCGCTGCGCTGCCCTTGCGGATGCCGGCGGTGGGCAACGAGGGCTCGCGCACTTCGTCGTCCAGCACGCGGAGCGTCTCGACGCGGGCTGCCGCGCGCGCTTTCAGCTCCGGGGTCTCGCCCGGGATCGAGACGAAGGTGCCGCTCGATTGCTCGCCCGCCATCGCCTCGGCGGCGTGCTGCGGATCATAGGCCGTCTCGACCAGGTAGTCGGCCTCGATGCGAGTGGGCTGCGTTTGAGGCTTCATGCGTTCGGCGGCGGTTTGCGATCTGTTGGGTACTCGCGGGTGGTGAACGGGGGCTCTAGATCAGCTCGCAATGCGACATGTCAGCCCGCCATCGACGGGGAGGCTGACGCCGGTGATGTACTCCGCTTCATCCGATGCGAGAAACAGCGCGGCCTTTGCGATGTCCCAGGCCGTTCCCATGCGTCCCATCGGACAGGCCGCGTCGCGCGCCTTCACCATCTCGTCGGCGTCTTTGTACTGCCCGGAGATCTGCTGAAAGATCAGCGGCGTGTTCATCAAGCCGGGCATGACCGCGTTGACTCGGATTCCGTCCTTTGCGTATTGCAGCGCGAGGCCCATGGTGAAGTTGTTCACTGCCGCTTTCGCGGCGTAGTAGGCGATGTAAGGGTAGCCGGTATAGCGGATCGCAGCGACCGAGGAGACGTTGACGATCGATCCTGACCGGCGCCGCAGCATATGCGGGAGCACGTGCTTGCACGTGATGAAGCAGCTAGTGACGTTGAGATCGATCGTTCGCCGCCAGGCATTCTCATCGAGCTCGATCGGCCCGCCCATGGTCGCGTAGCCGACGTTGTTGTGAAGAACGTCGATCCGACCGTGTTGGTCGATGGCCTCGGCGACAACGCGGGCGACGTCTTCGGATTTGGTCACGTCGCAGGCGAGCGCGCTTGCGGCTCCGCCCTCGCCGTCGATGATGCCGACCGTCTCCCGCGCCGCCTCGATCTTCACGTCGACGCAGATGACGCGCGCTCCGTTGCGAGCGAACAGGACGGCGGTCGCCTTTCCGTTGCCCCAACCTGGACCGACAGAGCCCGCGCCGAACAGGAGTGCTACTTTGTCCTTGAGGCGGTCGCTCATGGCTGCTCCCCTGAATTCGTGAACGTCAGCGTCCAACACGAGAGCCTGCAGCTTCAACCGGCATGGTGCCGATCACCGCGGCCGCGCTGGGCCGCCGGTAAGTCCCGAGCATGTGGTCGTGATCAATCCGCCGTTGCGCAGCCGACCTCGAAGCTCGCGCGCGGAAGTTGGCGCGCGCCCTATCGGCGCTCACGCCAGCTTGCCCGTGACCTCTTCCAGCAGCGACCAGGCTTTGTCGCCGAACTTGTCGCGCCAGTGCTCATAGAATCCGGATTTGCGCAGCGTCTCCTGGAATGGCGCCGGGTCGACGCTGTTGAACGTCAGACCCTTGGTGGCGAGTTCGTCTCTCAGGCTGGAATTGCGGCGAGCGACCTCCTCACGCTGGGCCAGCGCCGCCGCATTGAGGTTTCTCGACGCGATGTCGCGGACGGGCGGCGGCAAACGCTCCCATGCCCGGCGATTGACCAGAAACCACCATCCGTCCCACATGTGGTTGGTGAGCGAGCAGTAGGTTTGCACCTCATTGAGCTTCGCGGTCGAAATCACCAGAGGTGAATTCTCCTGGGCATCGAAAATCCTCGCCTGCAATGCGCGGTAGACCTCGGCGAAATCGATGCCGATCGGATCAGCACCCAGCGACTGGAACAGCGAAGTCCAGAGAGCGCTGATCGGCACCCGCAGTCTCAATCCGCACAGATCAGAAGGCTGCACGATAGGTTTGGTGCTGGTGGTGACCTGGCGAAAGCCGTTGTCCCAGATCTTCTCCATTGCAACCAAGCCGGCATTCTCGATCTCGGCGCGCAGATAAAGGCCGAGCTTGCCATCGAGTGCTTTCCATACCGCATCGTAATTCGGGAACGCGAAGCCGACGCCGTAGATGGCCGCAACCGGCACGAGATTGGACAGTACATTGACGCCCGAAAGACTGAAGCATTCGAGCTCGCCGGAGCGGACCTGGGCGAACATCTTGGTGTCGCCGCCGAGCTCGTTGTTGGGAAACAGCTGCAGGTCCAACGTGCCGTCGGTCTGTTCCCTGATGGCATCCGCGGCCCGTTGCGCATGCACGTTTAGCGGGTGCGATTTCGGAACGTTGGTGCCCCATTTGAAGGTGAACTCGGCCGGCGCCCGTTGTCGTGGGGCGCCGAAGTCTCCGGCACTAGCTGTTCCCGTGAGCCAACCGCGCACACTTGCGCTCGGCATGCGGACCTCCACAGTCGCGACCGCAGCAATAACCACTGGCTTATCGTCAGGCTACCGATCGGAATCCAGCGTGGCAATAGCCGCAACCTTGGTGGCGTCCGCATTTGCCACTTGCGGACAACCGATCGAATTTCGGAAACATAATATATCCTCGTTTCGCAAACATAATATATCCTCGACGACCTCCATATCTCCTCGACGAACTCCGATCGCGCAGGCAAGATCGACTCGGCAGCGCGTATATGGCGCTTCAAGACACGTGAAACGGGAGGGTCACGTACCATGCAGCCGCACGAGAGTTCCGTTGCCGTCGAGACGTCGAAAAGCAGGCTGCTTGATGCGGCGGCCAATGTCCTTCAAACGATCGAAAAATACGTCGGCAGCGTAGTCGATGTCGCGGCCGGCCTCCTGATTGCTGCTGAAATCATCATCCTGTTTGCCGGGGTGGTGTCGCGTTATTTCCTCCATCGGCCGCTGGTGTGGTCCGACGAGCTTGCCTCGATCCTGTTTCTGTGGCTCGCCAGCCTCGGCTCGGTCGCCGCATTTCGGCGCAACGAGCACATGCGCATGACCGCGATCGTGGGAATGACGTCGGCGCGCACGCGGTCTTATCTTGAAGCGATATCCTTGGGTGCGTCGCTTGCCTTCCTGTTCCTCATCATCGAGCACGCCTTCGAGTTCGCGGTCGAGGAGATCCCGGTCACGACGCCGGCGCTCGAGCTTTCCAATGGGTTGCGCGCCTCGGCGTTGCCGGTGGGCCTCGGCCTCATGGCGTTTGTGGGCACGGTTCAGCTGATCAGCATCCGCAACTGGAAAACAATCGGCATCGGAGTCGGAACGGCCGTCGTCGCGATCGTGGTTCTCATGGCTCTCAGCCCGGTGTTTCGTGGACTGGGAAATCTCAACCTCGTGGTCTTTTTCGTCTTGATCACGGGCCTCTTGGTCTTCCTGGGCGTCCCCATCGCATTCTCGTTCGGGCTCGCCACGTTCGGGTATCTGGCGTTGACGACGACCTTGCCGGTCCTCGTCCTGGTCGGGCGGATGGACGAGGGCATGTCACACCTCATCCTGCTCGCCGTGCCGCTGTTCGTATTTCTCGGTTTGCTGATCGAAATGACCGGAATGGCGCGCGCGATGGTGCAGTTCCTCGCCAGCCTGCTCGGCCATGTGCGCGGCGGCCTGTCCTACGTGCTGGTGGGCGCCATGTACCTGGTTTCCGGCATATCGGGATCGAAGGCGGCCGACATGGCCGCCGTCGCTCCGGTGCTCTTTCCGGAGATGAAGAAACGCGGCGCCAAGCCCGGCGATCTGGTTGCGCTGATGTCCGCGACCGGCGCGCAGACCGAGACCATTCCCCCAAGCATCGTTCTCATTACGGTCGGCTCGGTCACCGGAGTGTCGATCTCGGCCCTGTTCACCGGCGGGCTGATGCCCGGCATCGTGTTGGCCATCATGCTCTGCTTCGTCGTCTGGTACCGATATCGCGACGAGGACTTGTCGCAGATTCGGCGCGCGACCGCGGCCGAGATCGGATGGGGGTTTCTGATCGGGATACCGGCGCTCGCGCTGCCATTCGTCATTCGGTACGCGGTCATCGAGGGGATTGCGACGGCGACCGAGGTCTCTACCGTCGGGATCGCCTATTCGATGCTCGTTGGGTTGCTGATCTATCGGCATTTCAGCTGGGCCCGGCTGATACCGATGCTGGTGGAAACGGCGGCGCTGTCGGGAGCAATCCTGCTCATCATCGGCACCGCGACCGGCATGGCGTGGGCGCTGACGCAGTCGGGTTTCTCCGCCACGCTTGCGCGCGCAATGGGCGCGCTTCCGGGCGGCGGCATGACGTTCCTTTTCGTCTCCATCTTCGCATTCATCATCCTCGGCAGCGTGCTGGAAGGCATACCGGCGATCGTGCTGTTCGGACCATTGTTGTTCCCGATCGCCCGGCAACTCGGGGTGCATGAAGTTCACTACGCCATGGTCGTCATTCTCGCGATGGGCATCGGTCTGTTCGCGCCGCCTTTCGGGGTCGGCTACTACGCCGCATGCGCCATCGGCCGCGTCAGTCCCGACGAGGGAATGAGACCGATCATCGCCTACGTGATTGCCATGATCATCGGCCTCATCCTGGTCGCGCTGGTGCCATGGATTTCGATCGGCTTCCTCTAAAGTTGCCGTGCAACGCTTTAGGTGTGAGCAGCGCCGGGGTAGACGGCTCAATGCTCCAATCCCAAACGTGAATGTGAGCTAAACGGAGAAGTTCAATGGCAGAGGGTCACAGCTCACTGATTGAAAGCGATCGGATCGAGGGTACCCGCGTTTATTCCAGCGAAGGCACCGAGATTGGCGCGATCAAACGGTTGATCATCGACAAGGCAACCGGAAGGATTGTCTACGTCGTGGTGAGTTTTGTCAGCTCGGTGGTTTTGAGCGACGTGCCATACGTGTTTCCTTGGGCGAAACTGTTTTACGACAAGAATAGCGGGGGATATCGCACAGCGATGACCGACGCCGAACTGAGCAATGCGCCAGCAGCTGCTCAAGGGGAGGTGGACTGGGGTGATCCAGAAGCGGTGGAGGGGTTGGAAGCCATTTTCAGGATTCCGCCGGCTTGGCGATCGGTATGAGAACGGTGCGCCGGCATTGCCGTCGAGGCCGGCGGTTCATTGCCAATTTGAGGATCGAACAGATGAGCTCGACCAAGACGCATTCGCGATCGGCATTGGCGGCGGAAGGCCGCCCCGAGGATGGTGGCGGGAAGGACGACGCATCCACGAACTACTTGGCGCAGGTTGCTGCGTCGTGGCAAGCCATGAGCTCGGTGTGGACGGCTTGGATCGAAGCAGCCCACAGCCTGTCGCGGGAACGCGGCATTGACGCCGGCAAGTCGCTCGCGCGCATCTTCGACCCGCAGTTCTGGAAGGCGGGTGAGCTCAGGCCGTTGTTGGAGGAGCTGAGCGAGGCATTCAGCTTGCCCCAGCTCGCCGACCTGCCGAGGCTCGAACCGTCAGCCCTCGACAGCTCCGCGGCCATGCTCGACCTGGTGGGGCTGATCAATCAGTACATGATGGTCTCGGTACCGATGTGGCTGTCTGCTTCGCAACACTTCCAGGCCGAGATCACAGAGCGGGCGAAGCGCGGTGAAGCGCTGCAGAGCCCAGGCGATGCGCTCGATCTCTGGAACGCCGTGTTGGATCGCACGCTGATGGAATTCAACCGGTCGGGCGATTTCGCCAGAGTCCAGCAGCGCTTGCTACGGGCCTCTGCGCAGTACCGGCTGCAACTGCGCAAGATCGGCGAGCACGGCGCCCGCTTGTTCGACACGCCGACCCGCGCCGAAATGACTGACGTCTATCGTCGGATGCACGACATGCAACGGGAAATCCAGAGCCTGCGTCGAGAGGTTGGCAATTTGCGCGCCGATCGGAAAGTACAGGCGAAGGGTGCAACACTGAGATCACCCAATGCTTAAAGATGCCGATCCCCAGGCGGGCCTCAATGAATTGATGGAATTCAGCAAGCGCGTCGCCACCGCGACCGGCGCGCTCGCCAAGGTTCGAGGCCGCGACGTCGAGATCGCTCAGACGCCCAAAGAGGAGATCTATCGGATCGGCGAGCGTCGGCTGCATCGGATCACTCTTGAGCGCCCACGGCGTGCCCAGACCCCGGTGCTGGTGACATACGCGATGGTCGGGCACTGGAATGTGCTCGATCTGCAGGACGACCGCTCATTTCTGAAGAAATTGGTCGAGGCCGGCTGCGAGGTTTACGTCACGGACTGGGGTCACCCAACGCCGGCGGATCAATTCGACGACTTCGGCGATCTCATCAACACCTACATGGACGCCTTCGTCGACCTGATCCGGGAACGTCACGACTGTCCGTCGATCAATATGCTCGGCATCTGCCAAGGCGGGCTACTGTCACTGTGTTATGCGGCGCTCCACCCGGCGAAGGTCCGCAACCTGGTCACGGTCGTCACCCCGGTCGACTTTCATGCCGACCAGCAGGACGAGCGCGTCGACACCGGGTTCATGAACGTGTGGACGCGCAGCCTGACGGGCGACGACATCGATCTGATGGTGCAATCGATGGGCAATATCCCGGGCGAAGTCGGAGGCACGATGTTCTCCTTGATGACGCCGTTCCGCACGCTCGCAAAGTACAATCTGACGCTCATTCAAGTCGGGCAGGATTCCGATGCGCTGATGAACTTCTTTCGCATGGAGAAGTGGCTCGCGGATCGGCCGGATCATCCCGGCGCCGCCGGCCAGCAATGGCTCAAGGAGCTCTATCAGCAGAACAAGCTCGTCCGCGGCGAGCTCGTTATCGACCGTCGCCGCATCGACCTCGGCGCCGTGACCATGCCGGTGCTCAATGTCTACAGCGAGACCGACACGATCATTCATCCGCTTGCAAGCAAAGCCCTGCGAGGGCGCGTCGGCACCGCCGATTACACCGAGCTGCCGGTGTCGGGCGGGCACATCGGAATCCTGGTTGCCCGCTCCAAGAAGCTCTGCTGCCAGATCGGGGACTGGCTGGCCGATCATTGAGCGTGCGCGGTGGGAACACAAACCAATGAGCTACACGATCAGCTTGAGCGGGCGCAGCGCGCTGGTGACCGGGGCTTCGGGCGGTCTGGGGCGGTATTTTGCCGGCGTTTTGGCCCGGGCCGGGGCCGCAGTCGCGGTCGCTGCACGGCGCGAGGATAGCCTGGCGCACGTGCGCGATGAGATCGCCGGCGCCGGCGGCGACGCGGTTGCGGTCGCGATGGATGTCACCAACGCAGCATCGGTTGAGAAGGCCATCGCCGAAGTGCGTCGGCGGTTCGGGAAGTTGGACATACTCGTCAACAACGCGGGCGTTACCGTCACAAAGCCATTTCTCGATCTCGCCGAGAAAGAATGGGACGCGGTCGTCGACACCAACCTCAAGGGCGCCTTCCTGATCGCGCAAGGCACAGCGCGGCTCATGCGCGAGCAGGAAACCGGTGGGGCGATCGTTAATATCGCATCGATCTTGGGCCTCCGGGTCGCCGGTCAGGTCGCGGCCTATACCGCCTCGAAGGCCGGCATCGTGCATTTGACCAGGACCATGGCGCTGGAGCTTGCGCGCCATCGGATACGGGTCAATGCGCTGTGTCCGGGTTACATCGAGACCGCTCTCAATCGCGAGTTCTTCGCAAGTGAGGCCGGGCAAGCCCTTGTCAGACGGATCCCCCAGCGTCGTCTCGGACAACAAACTGAGCTCGAAGGACCGCTGCTGCTGATGTGCTCGGAGGCCGGCTCCTACATGACCGGGTCGATTGTAGCGGTCGATGGCGGACACCTGGTGTCGAGCCTCTAACGATTTTCCACGCCGGGATTGCGGCGCGTCACCGACTTTGGGCGTGATAGACCGTATTCGGCCGCTCGCCGATCATCCGCTTGCCGAGCACGCGAATGAATGAGCCACGATTAAGTCAAACGGCTCATCGAGGAAGCGCGCAAGGCTGACGCTGGCACGCTGGAAAAGAAGCTGTAGTTAGAGCGCGCTGCGCACGAACGGCGCGGAAATGGGCAGGATCGGTGGATGTGGTAAAGTGCGGCTTATAATAACCCTGCCTTGCCGGATATTTCATGCCAAAAACAAAACAAAGATCGGCGACTTTTTGGGCTTCCGTTTCACATCAACGACCGAGATTTCTCCGACGCGCTGGCGCAGAATTTTCGTGAGATCGCGAGTCAGGATCGTCACCGCGTGACAGCTCCGCTGGTGGGATTTAGAGCAGACGTCTCTTTATCGGTCCACCTGCGGGCCAGATTCGGCTCCGACCGCTGCCCAGTCGGCAACTTTTAATCGATCAGGCGCATTGGAGATCGCGCAAAGAGGCCGTCGCTCAGTCGATAAATCCAGCCGTGAACGGAAAGCGGCTGACTGCGCTCCCGAGCGCTCCTCACAATCGCCGATTCGCATAGCGATCGGACCTGCGCCAGCACATTGAGTTCGCAGACGCGATCCACGCGAGCTTCGTCACTCGGCAAGGATGAAAGCTCCGGCTGGTGTTGCCTGAAGAGATCGCGTACTGGCGCCAGCCAACGCTCGACGAGACCATGGTTCGAACCGTCGACGACTGCACGAACGCCGCCGCAGCCATAGTGTCCGCAGACGATTATGTGCCTCACCTGCAGCGCCTTGACCGCGAACTGCAGAACCGACATGCAATTGAGGCCCGCCGGATGGACAAGGTTCGCAACATTGCGGTGCACGAAGACCTCGCCCGGCTCCAAGCCCGTAATCACGTTCGCCGGCACCCGACTGTCGGAGCAACCGATCCACAGGAGCTCCGGTGCCTGCAGCGCCGACAAGAAGTGGAAGTAGCCGGCGTCGGCCGCAACGCGTTCCTGCGACCACTTGACGTTTGCCTCGAGCAGCGTGGCTGGCGTCTTCTTGTGCATCCGCCCTCCAATCTGTGACGCGCGGCGAGCCCGTTGGCGCTTCAGCGATCGACGAAAGCCGCTGGCCGCTCGGAGAAGAATGCCTCGATCGCCTGAGGAGCCGCGCGGAACGCGCGGATGAACGCTGAATGCATCTACGCGGAGCGCCGCTGGGTCACCGGTGCGTCATTCAGATCAGGCTCATCGACGCCGCGTTCCGGAGCAGCGTCGGCTTCCAGGTCCCGGGCCCAATCGATCATCACCGCGCCCCAGCGGATGTCAGCCTGGATCGCGCCGCGGGCCTTATCGGCGTCGTTGGTCTCGAGCGCAGCCAGGAGGCTGAAGTGTCGATGATGCGGGCCTGCGGTCTCCCGCGTCGGCATGCGGGTATGAAACAGCCGCATGAACGGCCCGGTCGTCACCCAGAGGTTCTCGACAATCGCGGCGAGCGTCGGCATGCCGCTGATGTCCAGGATCCGGAAGTGGAACTGACGGTTAAGCACGCTCGCCTGCTCGGGGTCGCCGACGACATGTTCGATGAGCTCCTCCTGCAGGGCCCGAAGCTCGAGCAGCTGTCGCCGCGTGATCCGCCGCGCGGCCGCGGCCGCAGCCTCCCCTTCCAGGTGCAAGCGGATCGTCATCACCTCCTCAAGGCGCTTGGCATCGCTCTTCGACACGTAAATGGCAGTTGCGGCCTTGAGCTCGAGCGCCTTTTCGCTCGCCAGCCGGAAGATCGCCTCGCGCACCGGCGTGATCGAGGTGCCGAGCATCTCAGCGAGACTGCCGATGCGCAGCCGCTGGCCGGGCTCAAAGCGACCTTCGAGCAGCGCTTGCCGGAGCTGCCGATAGGTTTTTGACGACAGGTTCTCGTGGTCGATCTGCTGCAACGCTGCGATCTGTGGTGTCGATTTTGCCACTTCCCATTGCCCCTCTGATTGATAGTATATGATATATCATGGCGAATGTTTCGCTAAAACAGGCCCGACTGTCAAGCACTGATGTATGATATACGAAGTTTCACGTAGTCCGGACCGCCGATGGGCGGGACGGCGGGCGACAGCCCGCGCGACGTCGACGTCGGCTGGGGATGCGTAGGTTGCTCGCGCGTCCCGCACGCAGGCAGCGCAAAGCGCCGCGCTGCACGTATCGATCGCCAAATGCGTTAGGCGCGGGGCCACCACGCCCCCGGCCGTGAAGGTCTTACGCCGGTGACCGTTATAGATCGTGTTCCAGCCAACAGGAGGAAAAGGAGGCAACCTCATTACGAAGGTCGGGAAACCGAGTCGGGCGCTTGTGCCGCCGTTCGAGGCGGGACGTGACCGTGTCCAGCAGGCATTGGATGAGCGTGACTAGCTCGCCGATAGGTCGCGCGCCTGGAGTGCGCTCTACCTGTTACCCGTAACTGTCGCCATTGCAGCGTTACTTGTAACTGCGGCCGTTGTTTCTGCGGGATCAGGGTGTGGTCGAAATGAGGGCCCTCGGCGATGGCGTAATCATCGTCACGCATTTCTCGCTGAGCAGGAGCCCCACGCCAAACGACGGTGGCCACAACGGCACCGTTGGCGGCGGCGACGTCGCGCTCGCCTGGGAGCTCAGCGACGGCGCGATCACCGGCTACCACAGCTTCGGCCACGTCGATCGATCTGGCCGGTGCAACCAGTGTAGGATGCGCAAAGCGTCGTACGCGTTCGGGGATCTGTGTGGGCGACCCTTGTGGTCGCCCATGACGAGCGCTTCTTTGCCAGCGCTATAGCGAGCGCGATTTTCACGCGGGCGACCACAAGGGTCGCTCCTACGGTTTTTCGGTCTCTGCCGTTCCTATGCCCGCTTACGACGCGTTGGCTCGGCTCAGAACGGCTTTCGCCAGTCCTCCTCCGGGGCGACCAGCAGCTCTTCCAGAACGGCCTCGATCGTCACGCAGACCGGGTTCAATCCACGCACGAATCGGCCCGCCCACACGGCTCCGGTCGGATCGCCGACAACGCCGGACACGCCGGCGGGCTCGACGCCACCCTCGTCGAGCGAGATCTCGCCCGAGAGCGAGAGCAGCTCGACAGCGGGTCCTTCGATCCGGCGCGGCTTTCCATCGGCACTGGCGAACGTCGCGTCGATCAGGCTTCCGAGCCCGCTTCTCACCAGCGCTCGGCGGAATCCGAGCTTGGCCGCCGCCTGATCCAAGGCCTCGAGCAGGTCCTCATTGGGCGCGACGCGTACGCTCGCGACGCGACCGGTGTTAATTTCCAGAATGGTGGATTGCGGCATGAGCACTCGCCTCCGAATAGGGAAAGAACAGGGAAAAGCGGGTCTCGCGATCGACGACCTGCTTGAAACCGATAGTGAGCATCAGAATCGCGCGCACGCCGCCTGCACCGACGACGCACGCCGTGGGCGAGATGTGGCCGCCATGGGCTTGCCCGGTTTGCTCGGCCAGAACTCCGTGAATGTGCAGTAAAGGCAAGCCCGACAAGTCTTCTCCGTAGGAGCCGGTCGCCCGCATCACGCGCGCGCCGCCGTCGATCCGAACCGGCGGCCCATACTCGGCAGCGCGGACACTGTCGTCCCTCGGACCTGCGCGGTGATAGACTGCAGTGGAAAGTTCCCCACCCAGCAGCTGAAGGATTCCCGATCGCACGCCAAAGCGGGCAAAGGCGGAAACCAAAGCGTCGTGGAGAGTCTGGCCTTCCGGCAGCCACACCAGCGCGCGACGGGGACGCGTCGCAGCGGCGACCGCGACGCGCTCGGCGCGCGGTGGACCGGGCTGAAGGGTTCGCCTGGCTGAAACTACAACAGCACTCATCACCGTACCTCGCGCCTTAGAGTCTGAGCATCGGATCCCGTCGGCTCCTGCGCAGCAAGCCCGCGCCTGTAGCGGCGCCAACGCGCGACATAGACCGCCGCAGCTTGCGTGAGACCGCGCGCACCTTGATCGTCAGACTCCCGCACGACCCGGCCCGGTGCCCCCATCACCACGCTGTTGTCTGGAATCACCTTGTTCTCGGTGATGAGCGCGTGGGCGCCGATCAGGCAGTTGCGGCCGATGCGAGCTCCGTTGGGCACCGTTGCGCACATGCCAACGAGGCTGTTCGATCCGATCGTGCAGCCGTGCAGCATGTCGTGGTGACCAATGGTGCAATCCTCGCCGATCGTGAGCGGGTAGCCCGGGTCGACGTGGAAGACGCAGTTGTCCTGAACGTTGCTGCGGGCACCGATTTCGATCGGCTCGTCGTCGGCCCTCAGCACCGCGCCGAACCACACGCTGGCGTCATGTTTCAAGCGCACCCGCCCGATCAGCACGGCTGTCGGCGCCACCCACGATTCGGCGGCAAGCTCCGGGTTCGAACCGTCGAGACTGTAGACGGGCATCTTGGCCGCTCCTCCCAGGTCGGAATGACCGATGCGACTGCTGTCTAGGCCGAGGCCTGGTGCGGCTTGTCGAGCGGCAGGAAGTCGCGCGCCTGCAGCTCCTCGCGCACGAGCTTTTTGGTGATCTTGCCGTAGCCGGACTTCGGCAGCGCCTCCCAGAAGAACACTCGCTTGGGGAGCTTGTAGCGGGACACCTTGCCCTCCATCCAAGCCAGCAGTTCCTTCTCGTTGAGTTGCGCATCCGGCCGGAGAACGCAGACCGCAACGCCGACCTCGCCCCAGGTATTGTCGGGAACTCCGAGGATCGCGACCTCGGCAATCGCCGGATGCGTCAGCATCTTCTCCTCGATCTCCCGCGGGTACACGTTCGAGCCGCCGGAGATGTACATGTCGGACGCCCGGCCCGTGATGTAGAGGAAGCCCTCCGTATCCACGTGCCCGAGGTCGCCGGTGCGGAACCAGCCGTCGCGGAATGCTTTCGCATTGGCCTCGGGGTTGTTGTAGTAGCCGGCGAACACCGCCGGGCCGCACACGCAGATCTCGCCGGTCTGCAACGGCTCAAGCTCGCGGCCGGCATCGTCCTGGATCGAGACCTGCATCCCCGTGCGCTCATAGCCGCAGGTGCCGACCTTCACCTTGGGGCCGTCCAGCGGGTCGTGCAGCGCGGCCGGCAGCACCGTGATGTTGCCGGTGACCTCGCCGAGCCCGAAATACTGCACCATCACCTTTCCGAGCTTGTTGAGCGCGTGCTTCTGATCCTCGCGATACATCGGCGCTCCCGCGTAGATTACGTAACGCAGCGAGGAGTGGTCGCGCACGTCCACCGACGGGTGCTCGGTGAGCATCTTCACGATGGTCGGAACGGTGAACATGTTGGTGATGCGCCAGCGCTCCACCAGGCTCCAGGCCTCGTCGATATCGAAGCGATCGCTTGCCAGCAGGACGGTTTTTGCTGCGCGCGCCACCTGTCCGAGCTGGTGGATGCCGGCGCCGTGCGACAGCGGCGCAACTACCAATGAGGCATCGGCATTGGTCGTGCCCGGCATCAAGTCGCACAGATGGTTTGTGAGCACGAACGCCATCTGCCCGTGCGTGAGCACGGCGGCCTTCGGCCGCCCCGTGGTGCCCGAGGTGAAGAAGAACCAGCATGGATCGTCGTGCTCGACCGAAACGACCGCCACCTTGTCGGCGGAATACCGCGTGACGAGGCCGTCGTAATCCTCGCCAAAGTCCGAGTTCCCGATCGACACTACGAACCTGATATCCGGGGCGGCGGCTCGAGCGGCGGCCGCGTGCTCCGGAAAATCGCTGTGGCAGATCATGGCCGAGGCGCCGCTGGCTTCGCCCAGATAGGCAACCTCGCTCGGAGTCTGCCGGAAGTTGGTAGGAACCCAGACCGCTCCCAGTCGGAAACAGACGAACATCGACTCGAACAGCTGGTTGCAGTTCTTCGACTGGACCAGGACCCGGTCGCCCTTCCTGACGCCGCGCGCCGCGAGCGCTGCGGTTATGGCGTCGACGCGGCGATCAAGCTCAGCCCACGTCCAGGTCGCGTCACCCCACACGAAGGCGATCTCGTCGCCGTGGCGCCGCGCCGCCTGACGCAAGAAATGCGAGAGGTTCATCACCCGTTTCGATACGGGTGCTACTCCTCCGGCCGGGGCGATGCCGGGCGCGGTCACTTGCGGCGCTCCAGGATGGAAACGTAGTTGGCGACGGCTGCGCCGCCCATGTTGAAGACACCGCCGAGCTTGGCGCCCTCGATCTGCATGTCACCGCCCTCGTTCATGAGCTGCAGGCAGGCCATGGCATGCATCGAGACGCCAGTGGCGCCGATCGGGTGCCCCTTCGACTTGAGACCTCCGGAGGCATTGATCGGGAGCTTGCCACGTTTCTCGGCAACCCCGTCGCGCACCACGCGGTAGCCTTCGCCCGGTGCCGCCAGCCCCATCGCTTCGTATTCGATCAGCTCGGCGATCGTGAAGCAGTCGTGGGTCTCGACAAAATCGAGATCGTCGAGCGAGATACCGGCGGTCTCGCGCGCCTTCGCCCAGGCGCGGCGCGCGCCTTCGAAGGCGGTTGGGTCGCGGCGCGAGAGCGGGAGGAAGTCGTTGACGTGGACGCGGGCGCGGAACGCGATGGCCCGCTGCAGCGTTTCCGCCGTCTCCTCGTCCGCGATCACGAGCGCGGCGGCTCCGTCCGAGATCAGCGAGCAGTCGGTGCGCCGCAGCGGGGCCGCGACGTACGGGTTCTTGTCGGATACGGTGTTGCAGAACTCGAAACCGAAATCGCGCCGCATCTGCGCGTAGGGATTGCTCACGCCATTGCGGTGATTCTTGGCGGCGATGCGCGCGAGCTCTTCGCTGCGGTTGCCGTAACGCTGGAAGTAGTTGGCGGCGATGCGGCTGAACACGCCGGCAAAACCGCCGTCGATATCCGCCTCCTCCTTGCGGTAGGATGCGCTGAGCAGGATGTCGCTGGTCTCAACGAGTGGCGTCGCGGTCATCTTCTCGGCGCCGACCACCAGCGCGACCTTGCCGCGGCCGCTCTCGACGAAGTCGAGCGCGCTGTAGAGCGCAGCCGATCCGGTCGCGCAGGCATTTTCGAGATGGGTGGCCGGCACGTGGGCGAGCTCCGAGTGCGCCAGGGCCACCTGCGCGCCCTCGAAGCCCTGCTTCGAGAAGCCGTTGTTCATGACGCCGACATAGATGCCGTCGACCCGGTCGGTGCCGACGCCGGCGTGCGCCAGCGCCTCGCCTGAGACCCGGGCCATCAGGCTCTCAACGTCCGGATCTTCCAGCTTGCCGAACGGGGTGTGCGCCCAACCAACGATATGACCGCGTGCCATGTTGCTCTCTCCGCTTTTTAGAACACCGAACCACGACCCATCCTCGATGGGCGGCGGCAGCTTTGGCCGCCGCCGACTGTCACTAGAGGAAACCACGCGGCCGATCGCTCAGCGGCGCGTAAGAGCGTCGTTGCGACCTAGCCGAGTGGCTCGCGGCGAGGGGCGCTGCCGCATGCGCGTCGGCTAAGGCGCTCACGACAGCTTGCCGACCGAGTCTTCGAGAATGGCCCAGGCCTCATCGCCAAACTTTCCCTTCCATTCGGCGTAGAAGCCGGCCTTACGCAGCTTGTCGCGGAACGGCGCCGGGTCGGCACTATTGAAGGTCAGGCCCTTTCCGGCGAGCTCGCTCTGCAGGCCGGCATTGAGCTTGGCGACGTCCTCGCGCTCCTTTTCGCCGGCGGCGTTGATGTGCTTCGCAACGATCGAACGCATATCCTGCGGAATTCGCTCCCAAGCGCGGCGGTTCGCCAGGAACCAGAAGCCGTCCCACATGTGGTTGGTCAGCGAGCAGAATTTTTGCACTTCAAAGAGCTTGAAGGTCGCGATGATCGCCAGCGGGTTTTCCTGGCCGTCGACGATCTTGGTTTGCAGGGCGGAGTACATCTCGTTGGCGTTGATCGAGGCGGGCGACGCGTCGAGCGCCTTGTACATCGAGGTCCAGAGCGGCGAGACCGGCACTCGGATCTTGAACCCGCGCAGGTCGTCGGGGCTCGTGATCGGCTTGGTCGAGGACGTCGTCTGCCGGAACCCGTTGTCCCAGATCTTGTCCATGGCGACGAGATTTACCTTGGCGACCTGCTGGCGCACATAGGCTCCGAGCTTGCCGTCCATCGCTTTCCAGACGCTCGCATAGTCCGGGAACGCGAATCCGATGCCGTTGATGGAAGCCGCCGGGACGAGGGTGGACAGAATCAGGCCCGAGAGCGTGAAAAACTCGACGCCGCCGGCGCGCAACTGGCTCAGCGTGTCGGTGTCCGAGCCGAGCTGGCTTGAAGGGAAGATCTGAAGATCGAAAGCACCATTCGTCTCCGCCTTGATTGCCGCGGCCATTTCCCGTGCCCGCACGTTCATCGGATGCGTTTCGGGCAGATTGTTCGCATATTTGTAGGTGAACTGGGCCTGCTGCGCGCGCGCGATGAACGGAGCGCCCAGGACTCCGCCGACCACGGCAGTTGACCCGACGGCGAGCAGACGGCGACGAGATAGCATCATGTAAAACCTCCGGATCGGGGCTCCGCGGACGCGCTTTCCGAAAAACCTGATAGGTCCATTATATGGACATTGACGGGTCCATAATTGGACCTCGGTCTTTCTTATCAAACGCGTCAGGATAGTATCCTTGTTATTGATACAGATAGTATCCTTGCTATTATTGTCAACGGATTTGTTTTCGCAGTACGGAAACATCCCGACCCGGCCCGCTTAAAAGATCCACATTGTGGAAGGCAACGCTAGGCGCTTCGGTGATTGAGCCTTCACCGTCAGCCTGAGATGCTCTGACGTTCAAATCCGGTAGCCGCGGCTTGTTCCAGTTGGGAGCGCAATGAGCCCTCGGGTTACAGGCCCTAAGGTGAACGGTGATCGACATCCGCGGACCGCGTATTGGAACCGCTCTATGCCCGCCCGGCCTCCTGCGCGGCTGACTTCGCCCGATTTGCGGGCCAGCCGTGGGCGGAGCGTTTGCCAATTCGCCGCTCAGGGTCATGGCGCTCGAGCATTTGCGCGCGCTCGATGGCATCGCGGAGGCGGTCCCGTTCCGTATCCATCGCCGCCACCAGCTCCTGCTGGCGTGCCGGCGTCATTCTGCTGGCAATGGCGGCGATGCTCAGCGCGGCCAGCGGTTGACCTCGGTTGTCCGGCACTGCGACGCCGATTCCGTACGAGCCAGGCACGACCAGGGCCTCGATAAGGGCGTAGCCGATCTTTCTTGTGCGCTCGACCAGATCGCGCAGCAATTTCGGTGTGAAGATCGGGTACTTGTCAGCGCAGATCTTGGCATTCGCGGCGACGATGCGCTCCACCTCGTGATCGGGCATTGCGGAGAGCAGCGCCAGACTCCCCGCGCCAACGCCGAGCGGATGGCGCCGACCCACCGATAGTGCATGGCAGCGGATCGGGAATGCGCCTTCCTCACAGTGCAGGCAAACGGATTCGCTGCCGCTCGGCACCGACAGGAACACAGTGTCTTCCGACACCTGCGCAAGCCGCACCAGCGACGGAACGGCGATCTTGTGGATGCCGTAGCGGTCGGCCGCAACGGTTCCGAAGACGTACATCTCCTGCCCAAGAAAATAGAGCCGCGAAACCGGATCCTGTTCGATCGCCCGTTCCCGGATCATTGCGGCCAGGATGCGTCGCACGGTCGGTTTCGAAACGCCCGTTGCGGCGACGATGTCGGTCAGCCGCGCGCCTTTGTCGCGGTGCGCGGCGACCACCCTCAAGACGCTGAACGCACGCTCGATGCTCTGCGCACCCGTTGGCGCCGCCGCGTCAATCGCCCGCTCCTCCGGCATGGCTGGTACCTTTGCCCGTGAAAACTGATCGGCGTCAAGGACCGCGCGTGGCCCGCAGGCTTGGCTGTCGTGCGCTCCGGAAGCGGAAGCTCCAGCGCGCCTGTGCCTCATCGCGTGTCCGTCTTCTCTCGAATGACGTAGCGGCAGCCGACGTGGCTGGTGGAGGTATCGACTAGCTGCGCGTGGCGTGCACCCCGCCGGTAACGGCGGCAATAGTTCGGTGCGCACAGACGCGAGATGGTCCGCCCGTAAACCTCACGCAGAGCCTACAAGGACCATGACAAAACATGACATTCAAACGAGTGAGATGGAGTGATGGCGAAGACGCAACCTGACGCAGTTGGCCTTATGTCCCAGGCCTTAGAGCGGCTTGTCGTCGAGTGTGACGAAGCGCGGGGCAGGTTGCTGCCCAGCAGGTCGCTCTCGCGTCCAAGGACGCCAGGATTGCCGACCGGCAGGACGAGATCGACGTCCGCGACTACAAGGACCATGACAAAACATGACATTCAAACGAGTGAGATGGAGTGATGGCGAAGACGCAACCTGACGCAGTTGGCCGCTGGCAATGGCGGCGATGCTCAGCGCGGCCAGCGGTTGACCTCGGTTGTCCGGCACTGCGACGCCGATTCCGTACGAGCCCGGCACGACCAGGGCCTCGATAAGGGCGTAGCCGATCTTTCTTGTGCGCTCGACCAGATCGCGCAGCAATTTCGGTGTGAAGATCGGGTACTTGTCAGCGGAGATCTTGGCGGACCGGCAGGACGAGATCGACGTCCGCGACGAGCGGATATAAACCGGCTGGCCATTGCGGAAACGGCCGTTCCGGCGGACCAACCCTTTGCGTTCCAGATCGCGGAGGAACCGCTGGATTTGCATCTTGAGCGTCGGGTTGGCGCTAAACGGATCGTCGAGCTCGTCGTCCGGCATTTTCCCGCCCTTTTCCGAAAGGCAACACCAGGGATCGTCCAACGGGACGCGGAGAAGCTATTCGCCGCGTTCGGCAACAGCGCCTACGAGAAGCAGCACGAGAGCGCGTGAGGCGCGTCTCGGGAAAGTGATCGACGCGAACAGGCGAATTGGATATTGGGACAAGGTCCGCCGTGAAATCGCCCGCCGCACACCGGACCGGCCTCGACACCGCGACGCGCTATCTCGGCGACAAGGCTTGGGCCGCTTCCTCCGCCACCTCATCGAGCAGCAAAGCGTCGTCATTCTCCGGCTTGTTCACGCGCCGCGAGATCGACCACATGCGCATCGGCTGGGCCGGGTAAGAGATCAGGAGCTCGCGTGGGTCCGGCTCCAAGCCGAGCCATCTGTCATAACTCTCCGGCTTAAGGATCGCCGGCATGCGGTCGTGGATCTGTGCCACAAGCTCGTTCGCGGGCACGGTGATCACCGCGAAGGTGCGTACCCATTCGCCGCTCGCCGGGTCCTTCCAGTTCTCCCAGATACCCGCGATGCCGAACGGCGAGCCGTCCCTCATCGCGATCGCGTAGGGCTGTTTGCCGCCTTGGGCCGCGCGCCATTCGAAGAAGCCGTCGACCGGGAGGATGCAGCGGCGGCGCGAATACGCATCACGAAAGGTGGGAAGAGAGCCGACGGTCTCCGCCTTAGCGTTGATCGGCTTGCGCCCGCCCTTGGGGTCTTTGCACCAGTAGGGGATAAGGCCCCACTTCAGGAGGTCGAGCGAGCGCTCGCCAGTGTCATGGTTCTGCCGGATAACCAGAAACTCCTGCGAGGGCGCGCCATTCCAACGCCGCGGATAGTTCGACAGGCGACTGTCCCGCACGTCGAGCCCGTCGACGATCTTGTATTCAAGAGGCCCTCGGGCCTGCACAACGCGTCCACCCATATCAGCCCTGCTTCTGCTCTTCCGTACTGTTACCTGGGGGGCACCGGCAGCGGGAGCGCCGGCCCGCTCGCTGCCGACATCTAGATAGGATTTCACTGCGAGTGCGGCCACCTCAAGCGCCTGCGCCGATTCCGTGAGATCTGCCTCCCGCGCGCGCGTTGCAAGCGCGGCAGCTGTTGTGCCTGCCGTAAATCAAATCCGAACATAATGGTGGTGCAACCCGCCCAGGATCGGCAGGCAGAGAATGCGACCGGCAGTCTGAACGTCCCGCGGTGCCGGGGCGTCCTTGTTCAAGGATAGGTGTGTGCGCGTCTCGTTGTAATATTTCACGTACGAGAGCAGGGCATGGCGAAGGTGCCGCTCTCCAAGCACAACGAGGTGGTCAACGCACTCCCTCCGGATCGAGCCGATCAGCCGCTCCGCATATGCGTTCTGCCATGGCGATCGCGGCGCAGTAGGTCGGTCACGGATGCCGATCGCGCGGACACGTCGGATGAATACTTCGCCGTAGGCCCGATCTCGGTCATGGACGAGGTATCGTGGAGCCTGCTCCCAGCCGCAGGCCTCAACGAGCTGGCGGGCGATCCACTCGGCGGTCGGGTGCGCGGTGGCCTCCACCCATAAGATCCGACGTCGGTCATGCCGCAGAATCAGCAAGCCATACAAAAGTCGGAACGAGATCGTCGGCACTACGAACAGGTCCATCGCAGCGATGCCATCCGCATGATTGCGCAAAAAGGTTCTCCAACCCTGCGACGGCCCTCGCCTCCCCCGCGCCATGTACTTGGCTACGCTCGTCTGCCCGATATCGATGCCAAGTTTGAGCAGCTCGCCGTGAATCCGCGGCGCACCCCACAGCGGATTGGCGAGGCTCATGTTGCGGATCAACCGACGAATCTCCAGCGGCACCTTCGGCCGCCCGCCGCGAGGCCTCGACTTCCAGCGCCAGTAGGCTCTGAACCCCGCACGCTGCCAACGAATCACGGTCTCCGGTTTGACGATAGCAAGCGCTTCTCGAACATTTGGGAACAACCAATAGAGGCTGGTGAATATCAATCGGTCGAGGCTCCTGAAGGCGGGCCGGCTCGGTGCTGTTCGCCGCAGGACATTGATCTGTTGGCGCAGCACGAAATTCTCAGCTTCAAGCGCTGCTCTCGACCGGAATAGTCCGGCGATCACCCACCAGATGAGTCTGCAAAGATCCCGCATCGGCACCGGGACATCACCCGATTCGCGGCTCGCTCGCCAGCCGGATGAGGTTTGCGAAAGGGACAATCGTCAGTCGCCCAATCTTGTTCGGATTGCATCATCGCCATGCAACTAACCCACCCAAGAGAGGGTCGAATCGTAACCGGACAAACCGTGCGCCAGGGCCTGACTAATGCTGTCCACCTGATCGTCATGCCGGCTCTGGGGGAATGAAAAGAGCTCAGCCTCGAGCTCGGGAAGCCAGGCAGCCTGGTGGGGAAAGAACACCTGACCGCTTTCGAACTTCGCGGACTCGATCGACATCCGGGTCAATTTGTCTCGCTCAGGCTTTACGGGAATAACAGAGGTCAAAAGCGCTGCTTGCCTCAGCTCTTGAATAAGCGCAGTGCCAACGCCGGTATCCTCGATCAGTATCTTTTGTGGCTTGTAGACGGCGGCATGCGCCAGCACCCGGGCTTTCAGTGTCGGGTAGTCGAAACGCCCCCGCAAGACGTGCATGAGGTAAAATTTCTTGTCGTGCACCAGCCACGTGGTGCAGACGGACCAATCGTTTGTGGCCCCTTCCTTGGAGGCCGAATCCAAACTCTGCACAATGAAAGAGGGCCACTTTAGCTCCGGGAGCTGGTCATATCGCTCGACCCATTTCCGCTTGATCAGCGCGCCTCCGGGCGGCACGGGGCACTGTTGCATTTGTGCGGCGAAAATGTCGGTTCCCAAAGTCCGTCTAAGTCCCGCGATCGTTTCAAGTGACTCCCGCTCGGGGTGGAGTGGCGCACCGGCCTTCCTGAAATGGAACCGACCGCCTGCGAGCGGAATTCGCTCGTCCTCCTCCGCGATAGCGGCCAGGCTGAGGACATCCCAATCGTCGGACTCGCTCATCAAATGGCCTGAAAGGTCGGCCAGATGGACGCGTTGCTGAACGACGATGATGGCCCCCGTCTGCTTGTTGTCCAGCCTAGACATCAACGTATTGGTGAACCAACCATTGAGACTCGTCCGTTTGCTATCGGAGTTGGCGTCCACCGCCTTCTGCGGATCATCGATGATGAAAGGATCGCCACCCAGGCCGGTCAAGGCCCCCATGACCGTGGTCGACTTGCGGAATCCCCTTGATGTGGTGACGATCTCGTTTTCATGACTGCGGGCGATCCGCATCCGCGGGAACGCGCGTCTGTACCACGCGGAGGTGACAATCGCTCTGAAATCGCTGGCGTGCTTGTCCGCAAGCTCGGCGCCGTAGCTGATCACGAAGATCTTGGCCCTGGGATTCTGCCCGAGCACGAAGGCCGGAAATGCGACAGAGACAATCAAGGATTTCAGGTAGCGCGGCGGCATGTTGATGATCAATCGGCGGATGTCGCCGCGCTGGACGCCCGCGAGCTTGGCGACGGTCGCTTCGATGTGCCAGTTGTCGTAGAACTGGGCCCCTGGATTGACGGTCTGAAAGCAGCGATGCAGAAAGCTCACGAAGTCATTGCGAAGCTGCATATCGAAGGCTTGCTGCATGTTCATCGGACTCATTCCTGGTCCTTGGCCTGTTGCATCAAGCGCTCGGCATAGGCCTTCATCACCTCGGTCTCGTCGGATGACAGCTCGGAGGTCGCCGTCTCATCCGACCGGGTGGCGGCAAGGCGGTTCAGCAGGAACGCCGTCGCTTTCAGATCCCCGCGCAGCGCTTCTTCCGCGCTCTTGAGCAGGATGGCCTCAAGCAGCGGGATCCTGCGGGCTTTATCCCCCTGGCGGATCGTAACCTTGCGGCTCAAGATCTCGCGCAACATCGCGGTTTCGCTCTTCGCGCCCTTGCGACGTCCGCAAGGATTGCCGCTTTCCCCGCGTTTGAATCGGTGCGCCTTCGGCGGACGTCCGTAGCCGACTTTTTCGTCCTCCAATTCATTCGTATTGCTTTTCTCGGCCGCACTGTCTGTTTGGTTACTGCGGCCGGCCCTATTCGGCTTGAGCCCCGTCAGGCGACCGCAGCATCGTTATGACGCGAAGTTGCTTTGAGCCGGCAACGGCCTTCTTACTCTTTGGCTCGCCAGAGGGTGGGGATGCGGGCCTTGCAGCGGGCACAGGCGCCGCCGGTGCGGTCGATGGTTTCTTCGCGGGCTTTGACATGGAGATCCTCCGTTCGGTTCATGC